>Ga0209710_1000044_pt1 | contig 137787 bp, 126 predicted proteins | sample ArcticOcean_MG_C_5_FD_187436 | JGI IMG/M metagenome (GOLD analysis project Ga0209710, IMG submission 187436) | Marine microbial communities from western Arctic Ocean - ArcticOcean_MG_CB4_138 (SPAdes) (version 2) | ecosystem: Environmental > Aquatic > Marine > Oceanic | place: Arctic Ocean...
AATAAATTAATTATTGCTGTAAACTCAGATGCATCAATTAAAGTTTTAAAAGGTGAGAAAAGACCAATTTTAGATGAAAAATCAAGATCAATTATTATTGCATCATTAGAAAAAGTAAATGCAGTAATAATTTTCAAAGAATCAACCCCATTAGATGTCATAAAAAAAATCAACCCTGATATAATTGTTAAGGGTGGAGATTACATAAAAGAAGATGTTATTGGTAAAAATTATATTGAAAAATATGGTGGAGAAGTAATTATATTTCCACTATCTGAAGGGTTTTCAACAACTAGTATTTTAGAAAAAATCTATAATGGCTAAAAAAATACAAACAGCTTTTTTTTGTCAAAACTGCGGAACACAATCACCAAAATGGCTAGGAAAATGTCCTAATTGTAATGAGTGGAACTCATTCGTTGAAGAAAATATAACAAAAGAAACAAAATCATCATCTGCATTTAAAAGCAGTAAAATAAATACTCCAAAACTTTTAAATGATATTGATAATCATGAAGAAAGAAGAATAGTTACAAATGATAAAGAACTTAATAGAGTTCTTGGTGGCGGTATAGTGCCTGGGTCGCTAATTCTTTTAGGAGGAGATCCTGGAATAGGAAAATCAACACTTTTACTTCAGTTTGCTTTAAGCTCAAAATCTAAAACTATCTTATATATCTCAGGTGAAGAAAGTGAAAAACAAATTAAAATGAGAGCTGAAAGAATTGAAAAAAACTCAGACCATTGCTTCATTTTAACTGAAACAAGTACTCAAAACATATTTAATCAAATAGAAAAAGTACAGCCAGATGTTGTCGTAATTGATTCTATTCAGACTATTCATTCAAATAGTATTGAATCAACACCAGGAAGTGTATCTCAAATTAGAGAATGTACATCTGAACTTATAAAATTTGCTAAAGAAACTGGAACCGCTGTTTTTCTTATTGGACATATAAATAAAGATGGTGCAATAGCAGGTCCAAAAATTTTAGAACATATGGTAGATACTGTTCTGCAGTTTGAGGGGGATAGAAATTACGTATACAGAATACTAAGAACAATTAAGAATAGATTTGGATCGGCATCAGAATTAGGTGTCTATGAAATGAATCAGCTTGGACTTAGAGAGGTAAACAACCCATCAGAAATACTTATATCTGAGAGAGATGAAGCCTCTAGCGGTGTTAGTATTGCCGCAACAATAGAGGGGGCTCGTCCACTTTTAGTGGAAATCCAATCTTTAGTTAGCTCAGCAGTTTACGGAACACCTCAGCGATCAGCGACAGGATTTGATACAAAAAGAATGAATATGTTACTTGCTGTTTTAGAGAAAAGATGTGGGTTTAAACTTTCATCAAAGGATGTATTCTTAAATATTACTGGGGGAATAAAAATTGAAGATACAGCTATTGACTTAGCAATTGTATGCTCTATCCTATCTTCTGACAATAATATCGAGCTAGATACTTTAATCTGTTTCGCTGGAGAAATTGGGCTGTCAGGTGAGATTAGAGCTGTAAAAAGAATTGAAGATAGAATTGCAGAAGCTGAGAAATTAGGATACAAACAAATAATTATATCTAAATACAATAAACTCAGCGGCAAAAAATATAAAATTTCTATTAAAAAATGTGGAAAAGTTGAAGAGGTATTTAGATTACTTTTTTAAAGTAATATCTGCTTAGTATGTTCTTTGGTTTTCACTTTAGTAATAACGTCTTCTAAAACTCCTTGTTCATTTATAACAAAAGTAGTTCTATGAATCCCATCATATTCTCGCCCCATAAACTTTTTAGGCCCCCAAACTCCATAGCTATTTAATACTTCTCTTTTCTCGTCTGAAATTAAATCAAATGGAAGCTCATACTTATCAATAAACTTCAAGTGTCTTGCAGGACTATCCGCCGAACAACCTAAAACTATATATCCAGAATTAATTAACTTTTTATAGTTATCGCGTAAATCACAAGACTGAGCCGTACAGCCTGGAGTCATATCTTTAGGATAAAAATAGAGTATAATTTTCTTTCCTAAAAAATCAACTAAACTTACAATCTCACCATTTTGATTAATAGAATTAAATACTGGTGCTTTATCTCCTTTTTTTAAATGTGTCATATTATTATTTATAAAGTTCCTCTTTTTGCTTGTTCTCTCTCAATTGATTCAAATAATGCTTTAAAATTTCCCGCCCCAAAACCTCTTGCCCCAACTCTTTGAATAATCTCAAAAAATAATGTTGGTCGATCTTCCAAAGGCTTTGTAAATATTTGTAATAAATAGCCTTCTTCGTCTGCATCAATTAGAATTCCAAGACCTTTTAAGATTTCAATATCTTCTTTTAGCTTGTGATCATGTTCTTCAAGTCTAAATGGAACTGCTTTGTAATACTCATCTGGGGGTGTTGATAAAAACTCAATTCCTCTCGAACGTAGCTTACTAACTGTTGTAATTATATCATCTGTTGCAACCGCAATGTGTTGAACCCCTGGTCCTTCATAGAAATCTAAGTACTCTTCAATTTGTGATTTTTTCTTACCTTCAGCAGGCTCATTAATTGGAAATTTTATCCTTCCATTTCCATTACTCATAACCTTACTCATTAAAGCAGAGTAATCAGTATTAATTTGTTTATCATCAAAAGATAGAAAGTTAACAAATCCCATGACATCCTCATAGAACTTAACCCATTTATTCATTTCATTCCACCCAACATTTCCAACCATATGATCAATAAACTTTAAACCAGTAGGTTCTGGTTTATATGCTGACTCCCATTTTTGATATCCTGGAAGGAAGGTGCCATTATAATTTTTTCTCTCTACAAATAAATGAACTGTCTCACCATATGTATATATTCCCGAGCGAACCACCTCACCGTGTTCATCTTTTTCTATTACTGGTTCCATAAAAGATCTAGCTCCTCTAGAGGTTGTTTCCTCCCAAGATTTTCTAGCATCATCTACCCATAGAGCAATAATCTTAACTCCATCTCCATGCTTTACTAGATGGTCATTAATTGGAGATTTTGAGTTTAATGGAGTTGTAAGAACTAACTTTATTTTATCTTGTTTTACTACATAAGATACGTACTCTTTGCTATTTGTTTCAAGCCCTTTATATGCATGAGATTGAAATCCAAATGCTGATTTATAAAAATGAGCTGCTTGCTTTGCATTTCCAACATAAAATTCGATATAATCTGTTCCTAATAAAGGGAGGAAATCTTTTGCGTCTTTAAATATCTTTTCCAATCCATACTCAACATTTTTAATATTACTCATTGTAATTTTATTTTTCTTTTATTTAATGATTTAGACCCAAGATTTATGATACTTGCCATCAGATAAAGCAATAGCAGCTTTTGTTAATTTCAATGGCGCAAAAGTATCTACCATTACAGCTAATTCATCAGTGGACTTTTTACCAATACTTCTCTCTGCAGCTCCCGGGTGAGGGCCATGTGGTATCCCTGCAGGATGTAGTGAGATATAACCCTCATCTACATGATTTCTACTCATAAAATCTCCAGCAACATAATATAATACTTCGTCTGAATCAATATTTGAATGACTGTATGGAGCCGGTATAGACTCTGGATGATAATCATACATTCTAGGGCAGAATGAACATATTACAAATCTTGAAGTCTCGAACGTTTGATGTACAGGTGGGGGCTGATGAATTCTTCCAGTAATTGGTTCAAAATCATGTATTGAAAATGCATAAGGATAATTATACCCATCAAAACCAACTACATCAAAAGGGTGGGAAGCATATGTATATTCATGTATCATATGTTCTTTTTTAATCTTAATAATAAAATCTCCTGATTCATCATGTGTTTCCAAATTATCTGGCACTCTTACATCGCGCTCACAATAAGGGGAGTTTTCAAGTAATTGACCAAAATAATTCCTATACCTTTTTGGCGAATAAACAGGAGTATATGATTCAACAATAAAGAGTCTGTTATTTTCTGTATCAAACTTCATTGTATATATCACACCTCGAGGGATTACTAAATAATCTCCAGGAGAAAATTTTAAATTTCCTACAAAACTTCTTAAAACACCCGTTCCTTTGTGTACAAATATAACTTCATCACCGTCTGTATTTTTATAAAAATAATCTTGTTCTAAATTTTTAGGTGAAGAAAGAAGAATGTTTAAATCATTATTTAACATTAAAGATATTCTACTTTCTAGATGATCATTAATTGAAGGAACATCAAACCCTTTCATTAAATATGCTTTTAAGTTTTTATCAACAGCAATTTCTGGAGCTACAGAGTATGCTGGTTTAATAGACTTAACCATTGTCGGTCTTTGAAGATGGTATAATAAAGAAGACATTCCATCAAATCCAATGGTGCCAAATAATTCTTCGTAATGAATATCTCCATTCTCCTTTTTAAATACAGTATGTCTTTTGTGAGGAACTTTTCCTAAAGTATGATATCGTGGCATATGAAAGTTTATTTACGCAAATATAATATATAGTTATAACAAACAAAAGTATGTATTATTAACAGAAAAAAATTAAAAATCATAGCTTTGCATACATATGAAAATCTGCACATACTATTTAAATGATAAAAAGAAAGATTTAATTGGTGTTTTATTAAATAATAAAATTTTAAACTTAAATGTTTTTTTTGGAGAGATAATTCTAAAAGATTTAATTGTAATCCCAAATTGGAAAGCTAAAGTTGAAGAATGCATAAAGGAAAATTTAAATGATTTAATATCATTAGATCAAGTCTCCCTTAAAGCACCAATCCCAATACCTACTTCATTTAGAGATGCTTATGCATTTAGACAACATGTTGAAACCTCTAGAAGAAACAGAGGAGTTGATATGATTAAAGAATTTGATGATTTTCCTGTTTTTTATTTCAGCAACCACAATGCGATTTATGGTCCAAATGAAGATATCAAATGTATGCCAGAGCACTTTGAAAAATTAGACTATGAGCTTGAATTTGCAATAGTAATTGGAAAAGAAGGAGAAAACATAAGCGCAAAAAACGCGAGTGAATACATTGCTGGATATATGATATTAAACGATATCAGTGCAAGAGGTTTACAAATGAAAGAAATGAAGCTAAATTTAGGACCGGCAAAAGGAAAAGATTTTGCTTCAGTTTTAGGTCCATATTTAGTGACTCCAGATGAATTAGAAAAAAATATCGTTTCAAAAAATGATCTTGGAACAAAATTTGATTTAAAAATGAGTTGTTATGTAAATGGACACTTATTATCATCTGGAAACACAAAAGAAATGTATTGGTCATTTGAACAAATTATAGAAAGAATATCATACGGAGTAAAATTATTTCCAGGAGATATAATTGGCTCTGGAACTGTAGGGACAGGCTGTCTTTTAGAAATTAATGGGACAAATAAACTAGCGAATCTTAACTACAAAGAGCAATGGTTAAAAAATGGAGATATTATTAGTATGAAAATAGATCAATTAGGTATGATTGAGAATAAAATAATACGTAAATAAACTAATAACTATGAGAGAAATAGATATTAAAGAACTAGAAACAAAAGAATTATATCAATATTTAACATCTTCAATTACTCCAAGACCAATCGCACTAGTTAGTACAATAAATGAAAAGGGGGGTAGTAATCTAAGTCCATATTCTTTTTTCAATGTTTTTTCAATCAGACCTCCAATCTTAATTTTCTCACCAGTGAATAGAACAATTGATAACACAAAAAAAGATACATTAATTAATATTTCAAAAAATAAAGAGTGTGTAATCGGTCTTGTAACAGAAAATATTGCTCAACAGGTATCTTTAGCCTCTAGTAATTTTCCATCTGAGGATGATGAATTTATGAAAGCAGGATTATCTAAGCAGAGAGCAACAGCTGTATCACCTTCTCTCATAAAAGATTCTCCAATAAATTTTGAATGTAAGGTAAATAGTATCATTGAGCTAGGTCAAGAAGGAGGGTCAGGAAATCTAGTGATCTGTGAGGTTTTAAAAATACATATTGATGAAAAATTATTTGATAGTCAAAATAATATTGATCCTTTAAAATTAAAAATAGTTTCTCGACTCGGGGGTAGCTGGTATGGAAAAACAAATCAAGAAAGTTTGTATAAAATGTCAAAACCAATTTCTAAAATTGGAATTGGGTTTGATCATCTTCCTGTAAATATTAAAAACAGTAGTATACTTAGTGGAGCAGACTTAGCAGCATTAGCTTCAGTTGAAAAAATTCCAAACAAAAAAAATACAATATCAATAGAGAAAAACACTAAAGAAAAACATATTTTAGCAAAAAAATTAATTTCTGAAGGAGAAATAAAGTCAGCTTGGCAAGAATTATTATAACTAAACACTAAACAACATGGCATTTGAATTACCAAAACTACAATTTGCATACAATGCATTAGAACCAAATATTGATGGCAATACTATGGAGATCCATCACTCAAAACATCACCAGGGATATACAAACAATCTAAACAACGCAATTTCTGGCAGTGAATTAGAGGGGAAATCTATAGAAGAAATTTGTAAAACTCCAAATTTAAGCGCTGCAGTGAGGAATAATGGTGGTGGTTTTTTTAATCACAGACTCTTTTGGGATATTATGTCTCCAGAGGGAGGCGGGGTTCCAGCAAATAAAGTTGGTACTGCAATAAATAACACATTTGGAGATTTTGAATCTTTTAAAAATGATTTTTCAAAAGCTGCGGCTACTAGATTTGGTTCTGGATGGGCTTGGTTATGTGTTAGTAATGGGAAACTATCGATTTGCTCAACTGCAAACCAAGACAACCCACTTATGCAAGAAGGGTGTGGAGGGACTCCTATCTTATGTCTTGATGTGTGGGAGCATGCTTATTACCTAAACTATCAAAACAGAAGACCAGACTATATTAATGCATTTTTTAATATAATTAATTGGGATAAAGTTAACGAGCTATATTTAGAAGCTTTATAATATTTTTTTAAATTTGCCAATCTAAAATTAAACAAAAATGAAAATGAAAAATTTATTCACATTAATAACACTAATTAGTTTCTTAGTTTTTTCTAATACTTCTGCCTTCTCTCAAGATAACGATTCAATATCAACTGAATCTGTTGAAATGGACTCAGTAGATAACGAAGAAATTAATCAAGTTGAAAATGTAGTAAGTGAGGTTGCAGAAACTGCATCTTTTCACCAAATTATTAAGCAAAAATTTATTGAAGGAGGTCCTGGTTTTATGGGTATCGTACTTCTATGTTTAATTTTAGGTCTAGCATTAGCAATTGAACGTATCATTTATTTAAACATGGCTACAACTGATACAGACAAACTTCTTAATGATGTAGAAAGCGCTATGAATAATGGTGGTTTAGATGCGGCAAAAGAAGTTTGCAGAAATACAAATGGGCCAGTTGCCTCAATTTTTTATCAAGGACTAGATAGGTCAGATGAAGGAGTAGACATGGTAGAAAAATCAATTATTGCTTACGGAAGCGTTCAAATGGGTCTACTTGAAAAAGGTTTATCATGGATTTCATTGTTTATTGCACTCGCACCAATGCTTGGTTTTATGGGGACAGTAATAGGTATGATTGGCGCCTTTGATGCTATCGAGGCGGCAGGAGATATATCTCCTTCTCTAGTGGCAGGAGGTATTAAGGTGGCTCTACTTACAACTGTTTTTGGATTAATTGTTGCGATGATACTTCAAATATTTTACAATTATTTAATTGCCAAGGTTGACTCTATTACCAATTCTATGGAAGATGCTTCAATCTCATTAATCGACTTATTAGTTAAAAATAAATAAAAATGGATAGCATAATCAATATTGGAATTATTTTAACTTATGTTATGGTTGGTGTTGCTACATTAACAACTGTTTTATTTGGATTAAAAAAAATGTTGTCTAATACAAAAAATGCTAAAAAAACATTGTATACAATTGGTGGTTTAATTTTAGTGTGTATTATCTCATATATTCTTGCTTCGGGAGATGTGTTATCATCATATGAAAAATATGATATTAGTTCTTCTCAATCAAAAAATGTGGGAATGGGCTTAGTAATGTTTTATATACTTGCAGCAGGCGCTATCATTTCAGTTTTATTTGCAGAACTTTCAAAAGTATTTAAAAAATAATGGCTAGTAAAAGAAGAGGTCTTCCAGAAATCAATGCGGGTTCGATGGCGGATATCGCTTTTCTTTTATTGATTTTTTTCTTAGTTACAACTACAATGGATGTAGATACAGGGATTTCAAGAAAATTACCTCCAATGCCTGAAGAGGATCAACCAGAAGATGATTCCCAAATTAATGCTAAAAATATATATGTAGTATTAATTAACTCTAATAATCAACTTCTTGTTGAAGGTGAATTAATGGACATCTCTCAGCTTAAAGAGGGCGCCAAAAGATTCATCAATAATAATGGTGTTAGAGAAGATCTTTCAGAGAATCCTGAAAAAGCAATCATATCATTACAAAATGACAGAGGAACTGCTTACAAAACATATATTAGAGTTCAAAATGAATTGGCTTCAGCATATAATGAGTTGAGGAATGAAAGTGCATTAGAAAAATTTGGAGAAAGATTTATTGACCTCAATAAATCTCAACAAAAAGAAATTAAAAAATTATTTCCTCAGAAAATATCTGAGGCTGAACCAAAAAATATAGGAGGAGATTCATAATGAGTAAATTCAAAAAAAACGGAAGCAAGGGAATGCCTGCAATATCAACAGCATCTTTACCTGATATTGTATTTATGCTACTATTCTTTTTTATGGTAACAACCGTAATGAGAGAAACTACACTATTTGTAAGTGTTGTAACACCAAAAGCAACAGAGATAAAGAAAATGGAAAAAAAATCTTTAGTCAGCTATGTCTACATAGGTTCTCCTGTTAAAAGAATGCAGACTTCATATGGAACAGCAGCAAGAATACAACTTAATGATGCATTTGCAGAAGTAAGTGAAATACAAGAATTTATTGCTACAGAACGAGAAGCAAAAGATGAAAAAGAAATTCCTTATATGACTACATCAATCAAAGCTGATGAAACAGTTAAGATGGGTATTATAACAGATGTTAAACAAGAACTTAGAAAGGCTAATGCTCTAAAGATTAATTATTCTACTAGAAAAGGAACATACTAAATATCCTTCTTTTCTAAATCAATTTTTTTTATAAAAAGGTAAAATAATACTGTCACTGCAATTAAACTCAAAGCTGCCTGATCCCACCTCACAAATTTCTCTAGATTAAGTAAGTCAAAACTTATTTTATTATTTAATGCAGGGTAACTAAGAATTACAATTAAAGCATTGTTGATAAAATGAGCAATTATTGGAATCCAAATATTGGATGAGAAATAAAACATCAAGCCTAAAACAGATCCTAAAATAAATCTAGGCAAAACACCCTCAAACTGCATGTGAACAACACTAAATAAAAGTGCAGTAAAAAAAATTGACAAATAAGGTTTCTTGGAAAAATTAATTATTTTCTTTTGCAAAAAACCTCTAAAAACCAACTCTTCTCCAATAGCAGGTAAAATGGCTAATACTAACAAATTGACTATTAAATCTACAGATGAATTCATAACTAAAAAAGCTTTAGTAATTGCGTAAATATTTTGATCATAAAACATTAACCATTTAGGAATATCAATACTTTGATTTAAGAAAAATGTAAAACTGACAAATGGATTAATTAAAATCATAATAGCAACAACTAGAATAATTACTTGTCTACTAATTTTATGATTTGAAAAAATATTTTCTGCTGACAAATACCCATAAAAAAATGGGGGTAAAATAAAAAGACCTAAACAACTAAAAAGTTGGATAAATTTCAATGCATTAATTACTGACTGATTATAATCTTGATCAACAATAATTGATAATGAAGAATACTCAACATCAAAGAAGAAAGGTAAAAGAAAAATAGATAAAACAGTACACACTATAAATGAAACAAGTGTGATAAATAAATAAGTAATAATTTGTCTAGACAATATATTATTACTTAAGAATTTTTTTAAAATCATATATTAGTATTTTTGCAAACAATTATGAGTGTAAAGATAGGAAATATAGACATAGGAGAGTTCCCGCTTTTATTAGCTCCAATGGAAGATGTAAGTGACCCTCCATTTAGAGCTTTATGTAAAGAAAATGGCGCGGATGTTATGTATACTGAGTTTATTTCCTCTGAAGGGTTAATAAGAGATGCGTTTAAAAGCACACAGAAATTAGATATTTATGATTTCGAAAGACCGATAGGTATTCAAATATTTGGTAATGATATTGATTCAATGCGTCTAGCTACTGAGATTTGTGCTAAAGAAAACCCTGAATTTATTGATATAAATTATGGATGTCCAGTTAAGAAAGTAGCAAATAAAGGAGCTGGAGCTGGAATACTAAAAGATATTCCAAAAATGATTGCAATGACAAAAGAGATAGTGAATTCAACATCAATTCCTGTTACTGTAAAAACTAGACTTGGATGGGATGAAGAGACAAAATATATTGTTGAAGTAGCTGAGAGATTGCAAGATGTTGGAATACAAGCTATTTCAATTCACGGAAGAACTCGTAAGCAGATGTACAAAGGGGAGGCTGATTGGACTTTAATAGGTGATGTTAAAAACAATCCTCGTATGAAAATACCTGTTTTTGGTAATGGTGATATAAATTCTCCAGAAAAAGTTCAAGAAGTTAGAAACAGATATGGTATTGATGGGGTTATGATAGGCAGAGGCGCTATTGGATACCCTTGGATATTTAATGAAATTAAACATTTTCTTAAAACATCATCGCACCTACCCAAGCCTGGAATTAAAGAGCGCGTCAGAGTTTGTAAACAACATTTAAATCACTCAATTGAATGGAAAGGTGAAAGATTAGGTATAGTTGAAATGAAACGACATTATAGTAATTATTTTAGAGCAATCCCAAATTTTAAAGAGTATAGAACCAATATGGTAACATCTAACTCTAAAGAAGAAGTTATAAGTATCTTAAATAATGTAAGAGAGAAATTTCAATTAATTGAATTTTAACTTTTTGCAAGTTTAATATTTTGTACTGGTATTAAAACAGATAAAAACCCTACTATCAATACAGTCCCAAACACAAAAAAAACATCTAAAATTTTAATAAGTACTGGGTAAGAATTAATGACAAAACTCCCTTCTCCCATAGTTATAACTCCAAATTTTAATTGAATAAAAGAAAGAATAAGTCCAAAAAACAAACCAATCAGTGTACCTGACAAAACAGTAATAAACCCTTTATAATAAAAAACACTCTTTATTGAGCTATTTGTCATTCCTACGCTTTGAAGAAGATGAATTGAAGTTTTTTTCTCCGTAATTAACATTGTTAGAGATCCAATAATATTAAATGAAGAAATTACAAGAATAAATAAGAGAATTAATAAAACAGCGAGTTTCTCACTATTCATAATTTTATATAAAAATTCTTGTTGCTCGTATCTAGTTTGAACTTTATAATCAATTCCTAACTTTTGTTGCAGATCTAATTTTGTTTTTATTGATTGATTCTTATCCTTTAAAATTATATCAATTGAAGATACTATATCTTTCTTATCAAGAAGATCTTGAACAAATAACAAAGGAGAAATTAAATACTCCGAATCGATGTCCTGTTGAACTCCAAAAACACCAATAGGAATAAGATTTTTTTGAGCAAAAGAACTCTCAACGTTTAAAAGATGATTTTTCTTTCGATTAGGGATTAATACAGTGATCTGGTCAAACAAAGAGCCTAGACTTAAAGACAAATAATAAGCGACGCCTCTCCCAACTACGGTGACATTAGATTGATCTGAGTTTTTAAAATAATTACCTTCAACAATTATAGAATCAAAATTAGTTATTTTCTGATAAAGTGAATCGACCCCTTTAATAGTTGCTATATATTCTTTTGAATTGTAATTTAACAAAACCTTTTCTTCTAAAGTTTTAGAGAAAGCTTCAATATTCTCATTTAACTCTAAAGAGCTTATAACATAGTCCTGATGAAATGTTTTACCGACATTAGAGGTAATCTTAAGGTGAGGGTCAAAAACACTATACATGTCTAATACTAATTTCTCAAATCCATTAAAAACAGAAAGAACAAGAATTAATGCTGTAGCACCAATAGCAATAGCAAATTGAGATATCCTGGAAACCATATTTACTGAACTTAATTTATTTTTTGAAAAAAAATATCTTTTAGCAATAAATAGAGGTAAATTCATTTAGGAACTATTTCTTTAATAGTCGATCAATTTCCTCAGCATAGTCGGCTGAGTCATCAATATAAAAATTTAATTCAGGTACAATTCGCAGCTGATTTTTAACAACTAATGCTAAACTTTTACGTATTAATTTACTATGAATTTTCACTTTTTTAATAGTGTCTTCAGGGTCTAATACAGGAAACATGCTTAGAAAAATATTTGCATAAGCTAAGTCAGGAGATATCCTTACTGATGTAACACTGACTAATACTGAGCCAATAAAATTCTTTGATTCTTTATTGAAAATTTGGGAAAGTTCCTTTTGAATTAATCTAGAAACTTTTTTTTGTCTTGTTGATTCCATATTTAACAAAAATAAACAATCCTTTGTTATATTTGCCTTATGAGTAATATGCTTAGTATTCTTAAATATATCAAACCATATACCACATATGTTATATTTAATGTTTTCTCCAATATACTTTCAATTCTATTTTCATTATTTTCTTTAACAATGGTTATTCCTTTTCTTGGAATTCTTTTTGGCACACAAGAAAAAGTCTATCAAGCACAAGAACTAAATTTCTCACTTTTATCAATAAAAGAAAATTTTTATTTTCTCGTATCTTCTACAATTGAAGATAAGGGAAAAGTTGAGGCTTTAATGCTTATTTGCTTACTTGTTTTAGTAATGTTTTTACTCAAAAATTTATTTAGATACATTGCTTTATATTTTCTTAGTCCAATCAGAAACGGTATAATATACGATATGAGAATGGAGCTTCAAGAGAAAATTATCTCACTTCCTTTAGCATATTTTACTGAACAGAAAAAAGGAGACTTAACATCCAGAATGACATCAGATTTGGTAGAAATTGAATGGTCAATAATGGGTGTAATAGAGATGATTTTTAAAGACCCTATTAATATATTTATATTTCTAATTACATTAATAGTTATAAGCCCTGAACTTACACTGTTTGTAGTTATCTTATTTCCTGTTGCAGGAATACTAATTGGATACATTGGGAAGAGCTTAAAAAGTGCTTCTAAAAAAGGGCAATCAAAAATGGGTGAAATCATGTCATTAATTGATGAAAATATTTATGGAATTAAAATTATAAAATCATTTAATGCTGAACAAGACTTTAATAAAAAATTCAAAGTGATTAGTAATGATTATAAAAATATAATGACTACAATTCTAAGAAAAAAAGATCTTGCCTCTCCAATGAGTGAATTTTTAAGCACAATAGTTATGGTTATCGTAATGTGGTTTGGGGGTCAGCTGGTGTTAAGTCAAGATGCTGCTCTATCTGCAGAAGAGTTTATTGCATATATTCTGATTTTTTCACAAATCATCCCTCCTGCTAAATCACTTACCAGCTCATATTACTATATTCAAAAAGGGAGCGCTGCTTCTGAAAGAGTTTTTGAAGTGCTCGAAGCCAAGAACACAATTACTGATGATAAAAATGCTGTCACAATTAATAAAATTGAGGAAGAAATAAAATTTAACATACCATTTTTTAAATATGAAAATACACAGATTCTAAATAATATTTTATTTTCAATTAAAAAAGGAGAAAAAGTTGCTTTAGTAGGAAAGTCAGGAAGCGGGAAATCAACTATTGCTGACTTATTAGCAAGATTTTATGATTTAGAAAATGGTCAAATTACAATAGATAAAATAAATATTAAAAAAATAAAGATAATATCTCTTAGATCTTTAATGGGAATAGTCAACCAAGAATCAATTTTATTTAATGATACTATTTTTAATAATATAAAAATTGGCAATATAAATGCTAGCGAAAATGAAGTAATTGAAGCTGCTAGAAATGCAAATGCTCATGATTTTATTGTTGAGTGTGAAAAAGGATATCAAACTAATATTGGGAACCTTGGCGAAAAGCTTTCAGGAGGTCAAAAGCAGAGAATTAGTATTGCAAGAGCGATTCTTAAAAATCCAGAAATTTTAATTCTAGATGAAGCAACTTCATCTCTAGATTCTAAATCAGAAAAGTTAGTTCAAGATGCTATTTTAAAATTAATGAAAAATAGAACAACGCTTGTAATAGCCCACAGACTTTCAACAATTATTGATGCAGATAAAATTATAGTACTTGAAAAAGGTAATGTGATTGCGATGGGAAAGCATAATGATCTAATAGAACAAAACCTTCACTACAAAAGTCTATATGACTTACAACTTTTAAGTTAGTATAGGAAATTGTTATAAGGATACCTCTTTATATGTAATTCTTTAACTCTCAAATATAACCTCTCCCTTAATTGCTCAAAATTTGTTTTATTTAGTGCTGAAATAAATAAACTTTCTGAATCAAGGTTCGCCATACATGACTTTTTTAAATCTTCCAGAGATAAATTCTCTTTTAAAACATCAGTCAAATCATCATCATCTTTTTGGATATAAGTATAAGCATCAATTTTGTTAAAAATAATTAGCATAGGCTTATTACTTGCTCCAATTTCAGCAATTGTACTATTAACTATTTTAATTTGATCTTCAAAGTTTGGATTAGAAATATCCACAACATGAATAAGCAAGTCTGATTCTCTAACTTCATCTAATGTTGACTTAAATGATTCAACTAGCTGGTGAGGTAATTTTCTGATAAAACCAACAGTATCAGACAATAAAAATGGTAAATTTTCAACTACTACTTTTCGCACAGTTGTATCCAGCGTTGCAAAAAGTTTATTTTCTGCAAAAATATCTGATTTTGCAAGCTTATTCATTAAAGTAGATTTACCTGTATTTGTATAGCCAACTAATGCAACTCTAATCATATCTGCCCTACCCTTTCTTCTGGTAAAACTTTGTTTATCTATTTTGTCAAGCTTTTTCTTTAAAAGAGCAATTTTATCTTTTATTATCCTTCTGTCTGATTCAATTTGAGTTTCCCCAGGACCCCTCATTCCAATACCACCTTTTTGTCTCTCAAGATGTGTCCACATTCCAGTAAGTCTGGGAAGTAAATATTCATATTGGGCAAGCTCTACTTGTGTTCGAGCTTGGGCAGTTTGTGCGCGTGAAGCGAAGATGTCAAGAATCAGATTACTTCTATCAATAATCTTGCAATTCTCAAATATTTTTTGAATATTTCTTATCTGAGAAGGGCTAAGGTCATCATCAAAAATAATTAATTCAATACACTCCTCTTCTGCATAAACTCTAACCTCTTCAATTTTACCTTTACCTAAGAAAGTGGTTGTATCAGGATGCTTAAGTCTCTGAGTAAAATTTCTTATTGGATATGCTCCTGCTGTCTTAGCTAAAAAAGCTAACTCATCTAAATATTCATAAACCTTTTCAGGGGTAGTATCTGGAGTAATTAAGCCAATTAAAATTGCTTTCTCCTTCATAGTTTATGTATTGAACTAATTATGATTTCTTTCTATTGGCAGTAAAACTCTTTACAAATGTAATCATTGCTAAAAAAGAAGTTAAGCTCATTGCAATAACTCTAAACAATCCAGCTCCTCCTTGCTCTATAGAAATAGGAAGTCTTTTTCCAACTAGTGCAATGAAAATTAATAAAGTCACGACAACAGCAATATGAGCAACTAATTTACTATTATTTTTAACACCCTTATGACACAATAATAAAACAAACCCAAAAACAACAGGTATTAAAGCGGTCCAGTGCTCAAATGAGGTAATAACAGATAAATCATAATCACTAACATCAAAATAACCCCATAATCCAACGGTTATTAATGTTAAACTATTTAACAAATTAGATTGTTCAGTTTTCATAAAAAATATTTAAATTAATATTATTTCTTAGCGCAAAGAAACAAATAAAACTAATAAAAAATTGGTATTTTCACGACTTTATAATTATACATGAGAATATATATTACAATAATATTTTTACTACTAATCAATTTTGCTGATGCACAAAAAATATTTCCTATTGATGGAGTTGAAGAAACATTCAAACCAGTTTTTGCACTAACAAATGCCACCATATTTACATCATATAATAAAGTTATAAAAAATGGGGTTTTATTAATTAAGGATAATATTATTATAGGCGTGGATAGTAATTTGAATATTCCTAAAGGAGCTATTGTTTATGACCTTAAAGGAGATTATATTTATCCTGGATTTATAGATCTATTTAGTGACTATGGAATTGACAAGTCAAAAATTAACCATAATAATAACACTAACAAAGATGCGTACCACTGGAATCATGCAATTCATCCTGAATTTAGTACTGCTAAAATATTTGTTTCAGATTCTGAAAACGCTAAAAAATATTTAAATAATGGATTTACTTCTGTTTTAACTCATTATCAAGATGGTATATTTAGAGGTACAGGATCATTGGTAAATCTGACTAATAAGCAAGGAGATGAAAATATTATTTTAAATCAAGGGGCAACATTCTATTCATTTAGTAAAGGGACTTCAAAGCAGAGATACCCAACATCGAGAATGGGTAGTATTGCGTTAATTAGGCAGACACTTTTAGATTCTGAATGGTATAGCAACAATAATCGTAAAGCAAATATTTCTTTTGATTCTTTTAATAAAACCAATTTACTACCTAAGATTTTTGATATTAAAACTGTTTTAAATTATTCAAGATTATATAAAATTTCGGATGAATTTGAAATAGATTTTATTGCTAAAGGCTCAGGAGATGAGTTTATAATAATTGATGAAATAATAAAAACTAAATTTCCATTAATTGTCCCAATTAATTTCCCTAAAACATACGATGTAACAAATCCTGATGATGCTCAAGAAATAAGTTTAAGTAATCTAAAAAAATGGGAGACTGCTCCATATAATCTTAAAATACTTAATGATAATAATATCGAGTTTTGTATTACTTCTTCAGACTTGCTTGATAAGAAAGATTTTATCACCAATCTTCGTTTAGCAATTAAGAAAGGTTTACCTCAAGATATTGCATTAAAATCTCTAACATCAACTCCAGCTCAGCTTCTTGGTGTAGAAAACATGCTGGGAAGTTTAGAACAAAATAAACTTGCAAATTTCATTATTTGCTCATCAAATATTTTTGAAGACGGTATAATTTATGAAACTTGGTCTTCAGGTGAAAGACATATTGTAAAAGAAAAAATAAAAAAAGATATTAGAGGGTACTACTCTCTAAATTCAGATGAATATAAAAATTATTTAGTTGAAATTTCTGGCTCAAAAACCAAACCTAAGGTTAAAATAAATCAAATAGATTCTTCTAGCTTTATTACTAAGATTGATAAAAATAAAATCATTATAAGTCATACCAATAAATTCAGATCTTCTTCTAAAATTTATGAAAAAACCATCATTGGTAAATACCAAGATAAAAATGGAGATTTCCATAATTTTGTCATGAGTTTTGATTCAAATTTTGTAACTAAAAAAGAAAATTTTATTCAAAATTTAGATACTATTGTACCTTCCATTTGGTCTCCAAATAAGTCGTATGGACTAGTTGAAAAACCAAGTGAGGAAAAAATAATTTTTAGAAATGCAACAATATGGACTAATTCAAATTTAGGAGTTATTAAGAACTCTGATATTGCAATCTACAAAGGAAAAATATTAGCTGTAGGTAAATCTTTAATTGTTGGAGATATTTTTAAATCTGACACTTTAAATATAAAAATAATTGATGCTAGCAATAAGCATATTGCTTCAGGCATAATAGATGAACATTCACATATTGCCATCAGTGCAGGAGTAAATGAATCGAGTCAAGCAGTAACAGCAGAAGTCAGTATAGCAGATGTTATTAATCCTTTTGATCATAATATTTATAGACAATTAGCAGGTGGGGTGACATCATCACAACTTCTTCATGGATCTGCAAATCCAATTGGGGGTCAATCAGCTTTAATAAAATTACGATGGGGCGCAACAGCTGAAGAAATGAAAATAAAGGATAGCGATGGCTTTATAAAATTTGCATTAGGTGAAAATGTTAAGCAGAGTAATTGGAAAGGAACACGATTTCCTCAAACAAGAATGGGTGTGGAACAAGTTTTTTATGATGCTTTTTATAGAGCAAAAAATTATCAAAAAAATTGGGATAATTACAATAAACTTAGTAGCAGAAAGAAGCGAGCGACCAGCCCGCCAAGAGAAGATTTAGAGCTTAATATTCTTTCTGAGATATTAAATAATAAACGTTTTATTACATGTCACTCTTATGTGGAATCTGAAATAAATATGTTGATGCATGTAGCTGACTCAATGGGTTTTAAAGTAAATACATTTACTCATATTTTAGAGGGATATAAAGTAGCTGACAAATTATATGAGCATGGAGCAGGAGGCTCAACATTCTCTGATTGGTGGGCTTATAAATTTGAAGTAAATGATGCTATTCCTTACAATGCTTCACTTTTAAATAATGCTAAAGTTATTACTGCAATAAATTCTGATGATGCAGAGATGGGAAGACGTTTAAATCAAGAAGCAGCAAAAGCAGTAAAATACGGAGGTTCTAGTGAAGAAGATGCTTGGAAAATGGTAACATTAAATCCAGCTAAACTTTTACACCTAGATAATAGAATGGGCTCAATTGAGACTGGAAAAGATGCAGATATAGTTGTTTGGTCAGACAATCCTCTGTCAATTTATGCAAAGGCTGAAAAAACTTTTATAGATGGACGATGTTATTTTGACATTGATTCAAAAAACGAGATTGAGAATAGAGATAAACATGAGCGAAACAGAATCATTAGAAAGCTAAGCAAGTCGAAAGATAAAAATAAAATTAAAGTCAAAAGAAAAGAAAAAGAAAAACATTATCACTGTGATACCTTAGATCATGAATAAAAAAAACATTACAATTTTACTTTTATTAATTACTCTTGCCATCAACAGCATTATGGGTCAGAATAATAGTTTGTTTATAGGTGGAATTGCTCACCTAGGAAATGGCAAAAAGATTTCAAATTCTGTTATATCAATTGTTGATGGTAAATTTGATATTGTAGCTGATTTATCAAAAATTAGGATTGATCCAGAAGCTTTTGATACGATCTATAAAATTTACGGCAAGCATGTTTATCCATCATTTATCGTGCCTAATACAACTCTTGGAATCACTGAAATTGGTCAAGTTAAAGCGACTCATGATTTCGATGAAACTGGTAAGGTGAATCCAAATATAAGATCAATTATTGCCTACAATCCTCAATCAAAAATAGTAGAAACAGTGATAACAAACGGTGTCTTACTTGCTCAAGTTACGCCTAACGGAGGTTTAATTTCTGGTCAATCCTCTGTAATGTATCTTAATGGCTGGAATTGGGAAGATGCAGTTTGCAGAGAAGATGATGGAATACATTTACATTGGCCATCTTCTTATTATAATACTGGATGGTGGGCAGAAAAAGGAGAAACTAAGAAAAATAAAAAGTATAAAAAAACAATAAAAGAAATACATCAAATTTTTGAGAAATCTTTAGCTTACTCTAAAGGTAATAATATAATGGATCTTAAAATGGAGAGTATGAAAGGTCTTTATAATGGAGCTAAAACATTATATGTACACGCAAACTATGCTAGTGATATTAGTGATGCTATTGATGTGTGCCAACTATATAAAATTAAAAATGTTGTTCTGGTTGGCGCGGAAGACGCATTAAAAGTAAGTGACAAAATAAAAGAAAATAATATTTCAATTATTCTCAATAGAATTCATCGACTTCCTAAAAATGAAGATGAAAATATTTACGCTCCATTTTTACAAGCGAAACAACTTGAAGAACTTGGCATTCTATATTGCTTAAGTTATGAAGGAGACATGGAAGCTATGGGTGCTAGAAACTTACCTTTTACTGCAGGAACTACTGTAGCGTATGGGCTTGACTATGAATCAGCAGTTCAGTCAATTTCTTTAAATGCAGCAAAAATTCTTGGAGTTGATAATAAAATTGGTTCTATTGAGAAAAATAAAGAAGCTACATTTTTTATTTCTGAAGGAGATGCTTTAGATATTAGATCTAATAATGTCACACAAATCTTTATTAAAGGTAAAAGTATAAGTACAGATAATCATCAAAAGCGATTATTTGAAAAATATCGAAAAGACAAATAACTACTTTTCCCAAAATACTTTATGACCGAAACTAATAGAGTTATCTGTCATTTTAATAAAAGAAAGCTTGAGACTCCAAAGAGATAATTTCATATCTTTTGCAATAGGAAAATGATCAATATACAACTGATTATAAAAAGCCTTATCACTGTCTATAATTGGTTCAATTTCACCAACTATCTGCACCCCTTGAATTTTCTCAATATCGCTACTTGGAACTGAAATCGTAGCTGAAACATGTTTATTAAGCATGAAATATTGTGCATGTTTAGTTTTAATATCAGAAGAAAAAATTAGTTCATGATTATCTTCATTAAATAAATAGTAGCAATTAGCAGAGTAAGGTTTATTATTTTTTGAAGTGGCTAGTGATAGTACAAAATGACTTGAAAGAAAGACAGTAATTTCAGGATCTATCTTGTTCATGCGTATCCAATATTTGATCGCACCCTTGTTAATACATTATTAGCTATTTCACTTGCTTTTTCAGCACCCATCATCAATTCATTTTCTATCAGATTAGTATTATTCATAAGATGCTCAAAAGAATCTCTTTCCTTTTTAAATTTATTACAAATAACGTCAAAAAGCTCTTGTTTAGCATGCCCATATCCAAAACCACCAGAAAGATATTTTTTCTCTAAGCTCTTAACTTGTAAATCATCGGCTATTAAAGAATAAATTTTAAAAATAGTACAATCAGCTGGACGTTTAGGACTTTCAACATCCAAACTATCAGTCTTAATAGACATAATTTGTTTTCTTAACTTCTTTGCTGGTAAGAATATATCAATCACATTACTGTATGATTTACTCATCTTTTGCCCATCAATTCCTGGAACAATCATAACTTTTTCATCAATTTGAGTGGAGGGAATTACAAAAGAATCTTTGTAAACATGATTAAAAGCACCCGCAATATCTCGTGTGATTTCAAGATGTTGCACCTGATCTTTACCCACAGGAACAATATCAGCGTCATAAAGAAGAATATCTGCAGCCATTAACACAGGATAGGTAAACAGTCCAGAATTAACACTTGCTAATCTATCAGATTTATCTTTAAAAGAATGAGCATTTGCTAGCATAGGAAAGGGAGTAAAACAATTCAAATACCAACTAAGTTCGCAGACCTGTGTTAAATCAGATTGTCTATAGAAAAAATTTTTTTTTGTATCAAAACCAAATGCAAGCCAAGCAGCAGCTGTTGCATAAGTGTTTTTTTTAAGAACTTCTTTATCCCTTACAGTAGTAAATGAATGGAGATCAGCGATAAAAAAAAGACTTTCATTAGAAATATCCTTAGACATTTTTATTGCAGGTATAATAGCGCCAAGTAAATTCCCTAGGTGTGGCGTACCTGTACTTTGTATTCCTGTTAATATTCTTGCCATTTTATTGATTTTTCAACGTTGTAAAAATATGATTTTTATCTTTGTAAAATGAAATGGCATAATTTTAATATTAAATCTCTTCGACATATTTTAAGTTCAATTTGGAGATTATGGTTTCTCATTGCATTTATAGTAGTCTTTTTTTTATTTATACCTCTACTATTCTTTTTTACTAAAATAAATAGAAAACCATTAATAGTTGCGCACTTAACAAGATACTGGTCTTTACTAACTTTATGGTTATCTGGAATATTTTTAAAAATAATAATCGAAGAACCTCTAGATTCTAATGCAGCATATATAATTTGTCCAAATCATACATCATCTTTAGACATCCCTATTGTTTTGGCAGCTTTTAAAATACCTGTAATTTTTATGGCAAAAAAAGAATACTCAAAAATTCCATTATTTGGATACTTTTATAAAAATAATACGGTTATCGTAAATAGAGATAATATGAGAGATGCATATTCAGCATTTACAAATTCTATAGAAAAATTAAAAGAAGGATTAAATGTCTGTATTTTTCCAGAAGGTGGAATTCCAAAGCCCGAAGTAAAATTACGTAAATTTAAAAATGGACCTTTCAAACTAGCTGTTGAATCAAATTATAAAATCGTACCTGTTACTATGCCTCACAATAAATCTATGTTTCCCTGGAATTATTTTAGAGGATATCCGGCATTAGCTCACGTAATTATTCATAAACCAATTGCAGTCACTTCTGTAGAAAATAATGATATCAAAAATTTGAATAATAGGACATACAACACTATTTTTGATGAACTAACAAAATATGAAAATAAATAATAAACTTATAAAAGATCTTGCAAAACTCGCAAAACTTGAATTCAATGATCAACAATCAATTGAGATGCAAGAAGACTTAAAGAAAATTATTGGTTTTGTAGATAAACTTTCCGAAATCGATACTGAAAATGTTGAGCCTCTTATTTATTTAAGTGATGAAAAAAATGTTCTAAGAGATGATGAAATTGGAAACATGTTAAGTCAGAAAGAAGCCTTATCAAATGCTCCAAAAAAAGACTCAGATTACATTCTTGTGCCAAAAATGATAAAAAAATAAAATTTAGGACAAATCTATATCAAACCAAGCTTGAGCTCTTAATTTATTGTCTAAAGAATACTTTTTTTCTTTATAAACAAACTCATTAGATTTACTATTGTAAATATAATCCTTAGTCCAAAGAGCATGGTTTTTTGCAACTTCTTCAATAGCACCAACAATAAATTCAACTTCATTATTAGTCATTGTAGGGTGAATAGACATTCTTACCCATCCAGGTTTTAGTGTTAGATCGCCTTTATTAATATTACTAGTTATTTTTTGTGAAGTTTTTTTATCAACATCTAAAAGAATATGGCCATAAGTTCCTGCGCATGAACACCCTCCTCTAACTTGTATTCCAAATCTATCATTTAATAATTGTACCACTAAATTGAAATGTAAATCATCAATATAAAAAGAGTAAATCCCTAATCTTTTAGAAATATTTTCAGCTAAGACATGTAAATTATCAATTTCTAAAATTCTTGGCCATACTATTTCATGTATTTCGTGCTCTCTATCAAGTATATTTTTAACTCCTATTTGATCCTTTAATTGAATACAAAGAGCTGTTTTTATTGTTTGTAAAAAACCCGGAGTACCTCCGTCTTCTCTAAGCTCAATATCATCAATGTATTTATGTTCGCCCCATGGGTTTGTCCAATCCACAGTTCCACCTCCTGGGACATCAGGTACTTTATTTTTATACAAGCTTTTATTAAATACTAAAATCCCCGAAGCTCCAGGACCACCTAAGAATTTGTGAGGAGAAAAATATATAGCGTCTAAACTTCTTTTTTCATTTTTTGGATGCATATCAATATTAACATATGGTGCTGAACAAGCAAAATCAACAAAACAAAGCCCATTTTTCTCATGCATAACTTCAGCAATTTCATAATATGGGGCATAAACTCCAGTGACATTAGATGCAGAAGTTACTGCAGCAATTTTAATATCTCTATCATCATATTGAGATAAAATATATTTAAATTTATCTAAATCAACATCTCCATTTTCTTTGTGAGGCATAAGAACTACCTCGGCAATTGTTTCAAGCCATGAGGTTTGATTAGAATGATGCTCCATATGAGTAACAAATACTACTGGTCTATTGTCAATTACTATTTTATCCTTAAAATTTTCATGTATTTTTAGTCCTAAAATTCTTTGAAATTTACAAACTAAAGAAGTCATTCCTGAACCAGAAGAAATAACAACATCATTTTGATCAGCTCCAACATGCTCTTTTATACATTCTAAAGCTTTTTCTAAGGCATAACTCATTGTTGCTCCTGTTGTTGAGGTTTCAGTATGAGTATTAGCAACAAATGGAAAAATATTTTCTCTTAGAACATCTTCAATAGGCTTATATAAACGTCCGCTTGCAATCCAATCTGCATAGACCATTTTTTTCTCCCCGTAAGGAGTATTAAACGTTTGGTTACTACCAATAATATTACCTCTGTATTTTGAAAAATAATTTTCTAATGACATGTTTAAAAAAATTTATTGAAGCAAAGTTACATTATTATTATCTATTTTAAGATAAGATTTCTTGCCAAGAATTAGTGATAAATTATCATCAATATGTCCTGCAGGAAAATTAGATATCACTGGGTAACTATAATCTTTAGTGTGTTCTAAAATAATCTCATGAGGAGTTTTACCAAATGGAATAACATTATCATTCATTTTAGTCATCGAACCAATTAGTAATGCCTTAAGATTACTTAATTTACCATTTCTCTTTAGAGAGATCATCATTCTATCAAGATGATATAGATACTCATCTAAATCTTCTAAAAACAATATTTTATTATCAGTATCTAAATCAGATGAAGATCCAATTAGACTATATAAAATAGATAGATTACCACCAATAACATCACCACTTATAGATAAACAAAAATCTAAGTTTAAATCTTTAAAGGCTAATATGTTGCTTTCTAAAAATAATTTATTTTTGAGAGAAAGAATTGCCTTTACAGTATTTTGCTTAAAGTTTACAGGCATTGTAGCGTGAAGTGAGGCAATGCCTAAGCTATTTAAGTGCGAGTGAAAAACTGTAATATCACTGTAACCAATAAACCATTTAGGATTATGAATTAAATTTGTAAAATTAATTTTATCTATAATTCTAACAGATCCATAGCCTCCTCGAGCAAATAAAATTGCTTTCACATTATTATCGTCAATCATAACTTGAAGATCTATTGCTCGATCAATATCATTGCCCGCAAATTGATTGTAGGAACTAAAAATATTATCCCCAAGTCTAATTTTTAAACCCCAACTTTTAAGAGTCTCAATGGATGACTGAAGTTCTTCTGCGCTAATCGCTCTTGCAGTAGAGACAATACCTATTAAGTCACCTTTTTTTAAGTTATCTGGAATAATCATTTGTGATACATTAAAACTTATATTTGCTAAAATATATATTTTATAACATTATATGTCTAAAAAAACCTTTACAGTTACTGCGGCTCTTCCTTATGCAAATGGACCACTTCATATTGGTCATATTGCTGGAGCTTACTTACCTGCAGATATTTTTGTGAGATATCAAAAATCTATTGAAAATGATGTTGCATTTATTTGCGGTTCTGATGAACATGGTGCCGCAATCACAATTCAAGCAAAAAAAAATAATGTAAAACCAAAAGATATAATAAATAAATATCATACACTAAATAAAGAATCATTTGAAAAGTTTGGTATTGATTTTAGCATCTATGATAGGACTTCTGACAAGCTACATCACGAAACAGCTAAAGAAACTTTTAATTTTCTTGAAAAGAAAAATATTTTCACCAAGAAAACTACTATGCAGTTTTATGACTTAAAGAATAATCAATTTTTAGCGGATAGATATATTATAGGTGAGTGTCCAAAATGCTCATCTGACGAAGCCTATGGAGATCAATGTGAAAAATGTGGATCTGCATTAAGCCCTAATGAGTTGATTGACCCAAAATCTACTTTAAGTGGAGAAAAACCTATTTTAAAGGAAACAACACATTGGTATCTACCAATGCAAAAACATGAAGATTGGCTTAAGGAATGGCTTTTATCTGGAGTTTTTGATAATACAAATCATCATGACCCTAAAAATTGGCGAAGTCAAGTTTTAGGGCAATGTAAATCTTGGATAGATGGAGGGCTTAAAGAAAGAGCTATGACAAGAGATCTAGATTGGGGAGTAAAGGTGCCTATTGAACATGCTGACGGGAAGGTTTTATATGTATGGTTAGATGCTCCAATTGGTTATATTTCTGCAACAATTAAATGGGCTAAAGAAAATAATTTGAATTGGGAAAAATATTGGAAGAACAATGAAAGTAATTTAATTCATTTTATTGGAAAGGATAATATTGTTTTTCACTGTATTATATTTCCTATAATATTAAAGGAGTTGGGAAATTATAATCTACCCGTTAATGTTCCTGCAAATGAATTTCTTAACTTAGAAGGAAGAAAACTTTCAACATCAAAAAACTGGGCTATTTGGTTGCACGAATATTTAAATGAATTTAAAGACAAACAAGATGCTCTGCGCTATACGCTTTGTGCAACTGCTCCTGAGAATAAGGATACCGACTTTACATGGAAAGATTTTCAGGCTAGAAATAACAATGAGCTAGTTGCTATATTTGGTAATTTTGTAAATAGAGTTATTGTATTAACACATAAATATTATGGTGGAATAATTCCGAAGTATAGATTACTATCTGATTACGATGAAAATATTATTTCAGAAATTTCTAAATCTCCGTTTAAGATAAGTACTAATATCGAAAAATATAAATTTAGAGAAGCCTTAAATGAGGTTATTAACCTTGCACGAATAGGTAATAAATATTTAGCTGAAACTGAGCCCTGGAAACTTATAAAATCTGATGAAGAAAAAACAAAGGCTATTTTAAATACATCAATTCAAATAGTTGCGAATCTAGCCATACTATGTCAACCTTTTCTCCCCTTTACTTCAAAAAAACTTTTTAATATTCTAAACATCCCCTCTGAAAATTGGCATACTGCTGGTAAATGTTTTCTAGAACCTGGACATAAAATTAATGATGCAGTACATCTTTTTAACAAAATAGAGGATGAAGAGATTGAAAAGCAACTAAATAAACTCAAAAAAAATGATTAAACAAATATTTTTATCTTTATTCATGATAGTCAGTATTAGCCTTAGTGGCCAATGCTATGACAGATATCAAAATGAAATATTTAATAATGTTTCTGTAAATACAGTCAATTATTCAGATGTCTATAATGATAATTTCCATAAAATGGATATATATACATCCGATGATGATACGGCAACAAATAGACCTGTTATTATTTTTCATCATGGAGGATCTTACTATGGGGGAACTAAGCAAAACCCTGGAGCTGTTGATTTCTGTACAGCATTTGCAAGAAAAGGATATGTTGCAATCTCTTCAAATTATAGAATAGTTGCTCTACAAAATATTATTACCTTTTTAACTAGTAATTCCGTTCAATTTGAGACGGTTTTAAAAGCAACTGCTGATATGAAAGCTGCCATAAGATATGTAAAAAAAAATTATTCTACTGGAAACTCATTAGGAGTTGATTCGTCATCGGTATTTATTGGAGGGATTTCATCTGGAGGTATAACAGCAATTCACACTGCTTATATTGATAACATTAGTGATCTTCCCACTAGCCCAATTGATGTTCAAGCTATAGTCACCTCTCTTGGAGGGCTAGAAGGGGATGCAGGAAATAATGGATATAGTTCATCCGTTAAGGGGATAATAAATTTTGCTGGAGGCATAAATGATCTTAATTGGATTGATAGTAATGATGAACCTATTTTTACTGCTCAAGGCGTAGATGATGTTATAGTTAATTATAATTGCGGTCCAGGACTAGATAATCCAGCAGTTTTAAATCTTTGTGGGCTTAATCAAATGCATCCTTTGTGTGATAGTCTTGGGGTAATAAATCAATCACTTTCTTTTAACAATACAGATCATTATTGGGTCACTTCAGGAAATAATCCTGAATTTATTCAGGCTGTAAATCAAACAACTGACTTCCTTTACCCACTACTTTCATGTAACCAAACAACTAATAAACAGGATATTATAGCTGAAAAAGCAAAAGTAATTCACATAACTAATCTTTTAGGAAAAACTATAAGAAAATCTTTTAACACTCCCATGCTATATATATATGATAATGGAAAAGTTGAAAAAAAAGTAATCTTTAAATAATTTAAGATGTCAGAACAAGCAAATCATAATCCAAGATTTAAGAAAAAAAATTCATCAAATAATACTTTCCGAAAAAGACAAAATGCAAAAAAAGAAAGTGATGAAGGACTAACTCGTTTAAATAAACATGTAGCCAATGCTGGAATATGTTCTAGAAGAGAAGCGGATAAATTTATCGAAGCTGGTCTTGTAAGTGTTAATGGGAAAGTTATTACTTCAATGGGGTTCAAAGTAAACAAAACAGATATTGTTAAATTTAATAATTCGAAAATAAGGAGAGAGAAAGAGCAGTATGTTCTGCTTAATAAACCAAAAAACTACGTTACTAACACTAAAGATCCTGGTAAACTCAACTCAGTACAAAGATTGGTTGAAAGAATATGTAAAGAGCAACTTTTACCAGTGGGAAAACTTGATAGAATTAGTACTGGATTAATGCTTTTTACAAATGATAATGATCTATTAAAAAAATTATCTTCAAAGAACAAAAGAATTAAAATAATATATCAAGTTAGTCTTAATAAAAAGCTAGTATCATTAGATTTCAAAAAACTTCAGGATACAATAAGTGAAAAGAATAATCAGTCGCTAATTTCAAGCATAGCATATATGCAGGGAAAAGATAAAAATGAAATTGGAATGGAAGTTTTAAGTATTAAAAAAGAAGTAATTTACAAGACATTTGAAGATCTAGGTTATGAAATTGTTAAAGTTGATAGAGTATTTTATGCTGGCCTAACAAAGAAAAATTTATCCAGAAAAGAATGTAGATTTTTAACAGATGAAGAAATCACAATATTAAAACGTCTTTAGCGTATAAGTGAGTAGTAATTAAGTTTAAATATTAAATATAATTGAAAAGATTAATTAGAAATATATGCGTCTTAACAGTTTTTTTATTTGTTTTAGGCAGCATACTTATACCCAATTTATATGGTGATAGAATTATAGAAAATCTTCTTAAGAACATTACATCAAAACTAAAAACAAATATAGAATTTGAAAATGTAAATTTTTCAATTGTTGACCATTTCCCCTACGCATCAGTAACAGGGCAGGATATCATTATATTAGAGTCTAATAATTTCTCTTCCGATACATTATTATTTGCAGAAAATGCATTTGTAAAGTTTAGTCTTTTTGAAATATTTTCTGAAGATTTTAATTTGCCAAATATAAAAATTGAAAATGCAAAAGTTTTCATCAAATATAATTTAGCAAATGAAAAAAACTTTGACATATTAATAAAAAATACTGAACAACAGAAGAAGCTATTGTTAAATAATATTTCATTTCAGAATACTAGTTTAAATTATAATAATGAAAGAATTAATTTAAATTTTAATACAAAAATTGAGAGTATTAATTTAAAATTTCTTGAAGGCATAAATCAAAATATAAAATTAGATTTTAAATCTTTTGTTCACCACCTATCTTACAATAATCAAAAATATATTAAAAATAAAAACTTAATTTTTGATGGATCCTTAAGCTCAATGAACGAAATATTTGAGATACAAAGTTCTGCAATAAAATTAGAAGAACTGAAGTCAACTATAGAGCTAAAATTATTAAAAAATAATGATCTGAACTTTCAATTCAATAGTATAGATCAAAAGATTGAAGATGTTATAAATAACACACCTGATTTTCTAAAAGAAATATACTCATCATTTAATTCTAATGGAAAAGTGAGTTTTAGTGGAATAGTAAACAATAATCTTGAGTTAGGCAACCCTCATCTTGAATTAGATTATAAATTATATGAAGTAAACTTTAAAATGAAAAAAAATCCTTTCTTACTAAAAAATTTATCGGTTCAAGGAAAAATAAGTAATGGGAAAAATAATAATTTTGAAACTTCATCAGTAACTTTTAATAAGTTCAAATCATATACTAATGCAGGCAATATTTCTGGAGATTTTAAAGTATCTAATTTTAATAAATATAAGTTACTTGCTAATTTAAATTATGATCTAGATTTAGAAGAAACAAATTATTATAATCTTGAGAGTCCATTTTATGAAATGAAAGGGAGAGTAAATGGAAAGTTGGATTATAATGGAATAATATCTTTTGATGATAATGCTATTAAGAATATAATAGAGGCTGAAAAAAATGGAACTTATAGTATTAACAACTCTTCATTTTTTTATAAGAAAATATTAAATAAAATATTTGTTGACAGTACAGACGGATTAATTGTAAATAATAAATTAGAGTTAAATAAAAGCAATATAAAAATTGGGGAAAGTTCCTTAGTTTTTTCTGGAGAAATTATTAATTTATTTAAAAATATCTATTATGCAACACCAACCATTCAAATAAACGGTGGGTTAAAATCATCAAAAATAAACTTTAACGACATCATTAATAGTAGTGAAAACGATACTAACTCAGTGTTAAAGCTAGCTAATTATTTAGATGCGAATATTAATTTAGATGTAGAAAATTTCATTTATAATAAACTTATTGTAAAGAATATCACCGGATTAATATTATATAAAGATTTAGCTTTTAGCACAGAAAACTTTAGGGGAAATACTCTTACAGGAAATATTAGTATGAATGGTAAGTTTTATCAGAAAAAAGATAATTCCTTTAAGCTATCAATAAACTCAAAATTAGAAGAACTTAATATTAAAACTATGTTTTATTGCTTTGATAATTTTGATCAAGATTATATAAAATATGAAAACCTTAACGGGAAAATTAGCTCGCAGTTTATTTGCAATGCAGAACTAGATAACAAATTAAACTTTGTGCCAGAAATGTTTCAGCTAAGCTCTAAATTAACAATAAGCGATGGGGAGTTAATTAGTTTTCAACCAATGGAAAAACTTTCAAAATTTGTAAGTCTTGAAGATCTGAAACATATTAAATTTTCAACATTAAAAAATAATATTGAAATAAAAGATCAAATTATAAATATCCCAAGTATGGAAATTAAATCAAATGCGCTAAGTATTATAATATCTGGCTATCATAAGTTTAACCTTGAATATAATTACAAAATTAAAATGCTACTTGGGCAGATACTTTCAAAAACATTTAAAACGAATAATACAGATTATAAAAATAATGATGAGGTAATAACAAACATTCAAGTTCGAATGATAGGAGACGAAGATAATTTTGACATAAAGTTTGAAAAGTTAAAAATCAAAGAACACTTAAACAAAGGGATTAAGGAGGAGATTCAAACTATAAAGAAGATCATAAGAGAGGATATTGTAGAAAAAAAAGAGATGGAGGTTAAAGAGGATGAAATTGAAATAGAATGGGACGATAATTTTTAAAATAGTTACTTTTACTTTGAAACATGAATATTTATAATACAAAACAGAGATGGAAACTTTTTCTTGCAATGCTAGCAATTTGCATCAGTATTCTTTCCTTATTTGTGACAAATTATCTTGTTAATGAATTAAAAAAAGAAGAAAGAAAAAAAATTGAAATCTGGGCTGCAGCTACTAAACAACTAGTTAGTTCAAGTATGCAAATTGACTATTCACTGGCGCTAAAAGTAATTTCAGAAAATCAAAATATTCCTGTAATACTTGTTGATGAATGTGATAGTATTTTAGAGTCTAGAAATATTTTCTTCTATTCAGCCAAAGACAGTTTGTTATTAAATGAATACTATACTGAACTTTCAAGAGATTCACTAGCTATAAAAAATATATTAATCTTAAAAAAGGGTAAATCTAAAATAGATAACTACAATCATTTTTTAAGAGATAAACTCGCTAAAATAAAAGAGAGTGGTGAAAGTCCTATTGAAATATCTCTTTCTGGTGATAAACAATGGATATATTATGAGGATTCACCAATGCTAACAAATTTACGCTACTATCCTTTTTATCAACTTATATTAATATCTCTTTTTGTATTAATTGGGTACTTTATCTTTAGCTGGGCTAGAAAATCAGAGCAGAACCAAGTATGGGCAGGAATGGCTAAAGAAACAGCTCATCAAATTGCTACACCACTTTCATCATTAATGGCTTGGGTAGAGCTAATAAAAGATTCTGGGAATAACTCAAGCATGGTTATTGAAATGGAAAAAGATCTTCATAGACTTGAAACAATCACTGAAAGATTTTCAAAAATAGGATCTAAGCCTGAGATGAAAGAATATAATTTAAATGAAATAATTCAACAATCAATCTCATATCTTAAAAATAGACTTCCATATAAAACAACTTTTATATTTACTCAAAGCACTGAGGTTAATGTAATCAGCGCAAATAAAACTCTAATTGGATGGGTATTTGAAAATATATGTAAAAATGCTGCTGATGCGATGAAGGGAAAGGGAGAGATAGAAATTAAAATTACTGAAGAAAACTCTTTAGTTCAGATTGAAATAACAGATTCAGGTAAAGGAATTCCAAAAAATATTTTAAAAGATATTTTTAAACCTGGAGTAACAACTAAACAAAGAGGTTGGGGTTTAGGCTTATCTCTTTCTAAACGAATTATTGAAGACTATCATGGCGGGAAAATTTACGCTAGAAATGCTAAAAGGAGTAAAGGAGCGCAGTTTATAATTTTACTTGAAAAAAGTTTAAACACTACAACTACCTAAATTATTCTTATTCAAATAGTCCTGGTGATATTCTTCTGCCTTATAAAAGACATCTGCCTCGAGTATTGATGTAACTATTTTTTTATCTATATTTTTTTGATATTCATCTTTAGACTTTAAAGCTTGTTCTAACTGAATTTTTGAATGACAAAAAATAACAGAGCGATATTGAATTCCATTGTCACCATTCTGACTATCAACAGATGAGGGGTTGTGATTTGACCAGAAAAAAACTAAAAGCTCTAAAAAGGTAAGAATACTTGGGTCAAAATAAATTTCTACCACCTCAATATGATTAGTTTCTCCAGAGCAAACTGCTTCATATGTTGGGTTGGGAATATCTCCGCCCATATAACCTGATTTAACGTTATAAACTCCTTTAATTTCAGAAAATAACTTCTCAACTTTCCAAAAACATCCTGCTCCAAGTGTTACTTTTTCTATTCTATTTTTATTTATAAATTTTATACTTAAGGAATTAACACAATGTCGTGTATCTTTCATAGTTGCTTTTTCCCCATGAAATACATGACCTAAATGGCCATCGCATTTTGCACAACAGATTTCTACTCTTTTTCTCAACAGTGAGTTATCTTCGTACCTTACAATTGCATCAGTAATCTCATCATCAAAAGAGGGCCATCCACATCCAGAGTCAAATTTTGAATCAGATTCATATAAAAAGCTACCACAAGCTCTACAAGAAAAAACACCTTCTAAAGAATAATCATTATATTCTCCAGAGAATGGTCTCTCGGTTCCTTTATTTACAATAATTTCTTTTTCTTCATCAGACAAACCACTAAAAAAATCTTTTCCCATTTTATATTTCTATTTTAAAAACATGACAATCCTCAAATGAATAATGGATCTTAAAGTCATATAAATCACAAATTCTTTTTACAATTGACAGGCCAATTCCTAAGCTCTTTTTATTTTCTTGATCTCTATAAAATCTCTTGAATATATCAACACTATTATGTCTGATATTTTGTCCACTGTTCTTTAGAGTCAAAATATTATCTAGTAATTTTATCTCTAAGAAACCACCTTTAATATTATGAATAATAGAGTTTTTAATTAAATTTAAAAATAATGTATCTGATAAATACTTATTCATTTTTAATGATACATCATCACTTATATCTAAGCTAACATTTATCTTCTGTCGCTCAATTACACCAGTAAAAAAATTAATTTTTTCATGAATTACATCAGAAAGTTTAAATGATTCTTCTTCTGTATAAAAACGATTATCAATTTTAGTTAAGAAAATTAATGATTGATTGATTTTAGCAAGACGATTAATAGTTTTCATTATAATTCCAATATGTTCCATTTCAAGCTTATTTAAACGCTCAGATTGAAGAAGTTCTTCTGCTTTTGAACTAATTATGGCAAGAGGTGTTTGTAGCTCGTGAGAAACATTTTCTGTATATTCTTTCTGCTCATCAAAATCACTTTTAATTTTTTTAGACATTTCATTAAAAACATCATTTAGTTTTTTAATCTCTTCAACATCAGCGTCCTCCAGAGACAAGGAAGGAGACTTACCAACATCAAAATTTTCTAATTTATCTATTGTATTATAAAAAACTTTTAAAGTTCGTTTAACAGTCAGATGATTTACAAAAAAAATAATTAAGAAAAAAAGCATTGCTAAACCAACATTTAAAATAACAATTCTCCATACAAGTAGATCAGTCTGAGATTGTGATTGTAGGATTTCTATTTTATATATTTTGTGATTAAATACTTGAGAGAAAGTAATCTTTCTAAAAAGATTATATCTGCCAGATTCTATTAAAACAGTATCAGAAAAAAGGGTTGGTTCTAATCTTGGCGCTTTAAAAACGAATGTTTTTGCACCATTCATGATAGTAATATCATTGGCATAAGAAAGATCCATCATAAAAGAACTTTGCATGTCTAATAATCTATCTTTTAAATCTTCGGCAAGAATCACTCTAACAGAAAAATACATTAAGATACTGCCTAAGAAAAAGAATATCGCACTAGCAGAAATAAAACTTAGACCAGATTTAGTAGATAGCTTCATTTTTAATTACTGAATTTATAACCAACACCATAAACATTCTTAATATAATCTGAACATCCAGATTTTTCCAGTTTTTTCTTTAAATTCTTAATATGTGTGTAAACTAAATCATCAGAAAAACTGTAGTCATGATAATTAGAGGACATATACTCTCCTAAATTAGTTTTACTTAAAACTCTATTTTTATTAGTAATAAAATATAATAATAGATTAAACTCTGTATTTGTTAAATCAACTCTTTGTTCATTTACTAAAGTTAACATCTGATCAGGTATAATCTTTATATCACCAATTATTATCTCATTATCTCCTTCAAAATTTAATCTTCTTATCAAAGAATTGATTCTAGCATTTAATTCTGGCATAAAAAATGGTTTTGTCAAATAATCATCCGCACCTAAATCTAGTCCTTGAATTTTATTTGATAAGGCATCTTTGGCTGAAATTATAATCACACCTGTTGTTTTATCTTTATTCTTAATTTCCTTAATCAGTGAAAGACCGTCGCCATCTGGTAAGCCTAGGTCTAATAAAACTGCATGAAAATTATTTTTCTTCAATAATTCTCTTGCATTTTTTAATTTCTCTACATGAGTACACAAATAATTACTTTCTTTTAAATATTTAACTACGGACTTAGCTAACTCTAATTCGTCCTCAACTAAAAGTATTTTATTTTTATTATGCATTTTTTAACATATTCATTAGTAATGAAACTGTGATAAGAATAAATGATAATCCAAAATAAGTTAAATTCTTTTTAAATCTCTCTACTACAGACTTAATATTTTTTGTGTATAGCAAGCCCAGATGACCAAAAATGATAGCAAAAAGCATTAATATAGTATGCTCTATAGCCCAAAATCTATATGAAAAATATGCATCTGCATTTGACTGACTAATAAAATTTTCAAGCTTACTAATATGTAAAGCGTATAATAAAAGCCCTAATATTAATTCAACATATAAAAGAATGACTGCAAATTTTGGAATAAAAAAATCATAAAAATCAGAAAATTTAATTTTTTTATAAACTCCAAGAAAAGAACGCACAACTATAAAAAAAGCAACAAAAGAAACTGCAAAACTTAGGAAAATATGAGATATTAAAATAGTGTAATACATAATTATTACAAATTTAGACAAAAAAAAAGTGAATTATCTTCTAAATTAATTACAATGATTGTAATCTACAATAAGAACTTTATTTATCTCCATTTATATTTTAGATATCTAAAAAAACAAATCAAAATTTTTAATAAATCTATGTTTTTTTATGAATTTATCAAACATAAAATAAAATAAATTTTGAAAATTATTATTTTTTTTTTACTACATAACGCTCTATTATATTAAAAAACAATTACTTAGTTTTTATTTTTATCCAATCTTAATAAGTTTATTATTCTTATTAAGATTTATTTTAAATAACAAATAATCTTTTATATTTGTCAAAATTTATAATATAAAAAACTGTGAAAAAAAGAAATCTTATTAAAGAGATTCTATTATCGTCATTAATAATATTATCCTCTTGCGGAACAGATACAGATCCACAACCTTTACCAACCACTAATTCTCCAGATACTTATGAATTCTTAAGAGAGGGAGCAACGACAGTAAGTTATTCTGGGCAAACTGCAAGACTATTGATGGCTGGAGAACTTTATAATGCGTTAAAAGACCCCTCAAAAACTGAAACAGAACTTCTTGGGATGTTTAATGACGGAACAGGTTTTGGTGTAGTTACTTTCAACGGAGCTGATTACGATCTTGATGCTTCAGGTAAAAAGTTAGGAAACAAAACAGCTGCTTATGGTTCATCAACTGTAAAACCAATGTTTGATGCAATGATAGCAGAGGCAGCAAATGTTGTTTTCCCAGCATGGAATAACGGGGATTTAGCTTCCGCAGGTGTTGCAGGATATCACCAAGGTGCTGGTGGACGAGAAGTCTATGTTAATTCTAAAGGATTAGAAATTGTTCAAGGTTTTACAAAAGGATTAATAGGTGGGTTATGTGTTGATCAAATAGTAAACGGATATCTAAGCGAATCAAAACTAAACTCAGGTGCAAATGACCCTGCAGGTTTATTAGCTGGTGAGTATACTGACATGGAGCATTACTGGGACGAAGGTTTTGGATATCTATTTGGAAGAGAATTAGACAAAGAAAACCCTACATACTCTGGCAATGGGTCTGTATTATTAAACAAATATGCAGGTAAGGTTAATACTTCTGGAGATGTTGACATGAACACTGTTTACGATGCTTTCAAGTTAGGAAGAGCTGCAATTGTAAATATAGATTATGAAACTAGAGATGCTCAAGCTGCAATTATTAAAGAACATCTTTCTAAAATTCTTGGAGTTAAAGCTTCTGATTACTTAAGGGATGGTGCTGCTGACCTATCAAATCTAACCCCTGATATGGCAGATTTCTTCCATGCTGTTTCTGAGGGATATGGATTTATACTAAGTCTTCAATTTGCTTTAGATGGTGATGGTAACTACATTTTCACAAATGCTCAAGTTAATGCAATGCTTGATACATTAATCGCTGGTAATGGACTTTGGGATGTTGATGCTGCTACATTAACTCAAATGGCAGATGATATTGATGTTGCATTTGGTCTGTAATTTATAGATTAATTAAATTAAAAAAACTCAGTGGAATTTATTTTCCACTGAGTTTTTAAAATAAAATATGATAAAAAAAGTAATAACTCTTTTCACAGTAGCTACTATGTTTTTTTCCTGTGGAAGCGGAAAAGAATCTTTAAATGATTATAATGATGGGTTCAATAGAGCAAGTCTTCTACAGAATATTGCTGATAATATAATTTTACCATCATATAACAATTTAAATCAAAAACTTGAAGCACTTGAAGTTTCAACAAATAATTTTACAAATTTTGCCAATCAAAATAATCTTGAACAATTAAGATTAGATTGGTTAAATGCGTATTTATCATGGCAAAATGTTGAGATGTTTGACATTGGGATGGCAGAAGAAATTGATTTTAGAAGAAAAATGAATGCATATCCATGTAATGTAACAAGAATCAGCCTTAATATTTCATCAGAGGATTATGACTTAAACAGTTCTAATCACTACTCAGCTCAAGGTTTTCCAACATTGGATTATTTACTTAATGGCTTTACTGACCCTATTCAAGTTTATAATGGACCTGAAAGCTCAAAGCATTTAAACTATCTCAACAATCTAGTACAAGATATGCTTACAAATACTAACAATATTATTAACGAATGGAATAGTAATAGAGAACCTTTCATTACTTCAACTGAAAACACAGCAACTTCAAGCCTAAACAAACTTACTAATGACTTTATTTTCTATTATGAAAAAGGTTTTAGAGCTAATAAAATAGGCATACCTGCAGGAGTATTTTCAGGATCTCCCCTTCCTCAAAATATCGAAGCATATTACCATAACTTAAACAATAATAATACGTCAAAAATATTAGCTCTGGAGGCATTAACGGCGATAATGAAGTTTTTTAGTGGTATTTATTTTGACAATACCTCTGAAGGGAATTCTCTAAAAAACTACTTAAACCACCTTAACGCATTAGAAGATGGGGATACTTTAAGTAATGTTATTATCACAACGTTTAATTCGGCAGAAACAGCTATAAATGACTTGGATGATAATTTAATGAACCAAATAAACAATAATAACTACCAATTACTTGTAACGTATGACAAGGTACAGGCTGCTGTCCCTCTTCTTAAAATCGATATGATAGGATCTTTAAATATTGATGTTGATTATATTGACGCGGATGGAGACTGATATTTTTTAGAGTAAAAATCAACGAAGATTCTACATATATTTGGAGAATCTTTTTTTTTATGACAACAAGAGTAAAACAATATATAAATTCTTATACGGACTCCTCTCCTCTTGCAGTATTTAGGATAGGTTTTGGTCTAATGATGCTATTTAGTATCGTACGATTTTGGAATAAAGGATGGATTGAAAAAATCTATATTGAACCCTCATTTCATTTTAAATACTACGGATTTGAATGGATTAATTCTATTGGAGAAGGCGTATATATTCTTTTTATCCTCTGTGCTTTATCTGCTTGTTTTATTACTCTTGGGTTTAAATATAGACCTGCAATAATTACGTTTTTTTTAAGCTTTACATATATTGAACTGCTAGAAAAGACAGTTTATTTAAATCATTATTATTTCATCTGTGTATTAAGCTTTCTATTAATTTTTCTTCCACTAAACTCATCTTTCTCATTAGACAATTTCATAAGTAAAACAAAGTCAATATCTGTGCCCAGATGGACAATTGATAGTATTAAACTAATGCTTTGCATAGTATATATTTATGCTGGATTAGCCAAAATAAATTCTGATTGGCTTATTGAGGCATTGCCACTTAAAATATGGCTGCCGTCAAAATATGACATTCCCTTAATAGGAGAAACACTTATGCAAGAAAATTGGGTACATTTCGCAATGAGTTGGGGAGGAATGCTTTATGATCTGCTAATCCCATTTTTATTACTTTACAAAAGAACAAGAACATTTGCATTTCTTTTGGTAGTATTTTTTCATGTTTTTACAAGAGTTCTATTTCCAATTGGTGTATTTCCTTACATTATGATCATCAGTGCCTTAATATTTTTTGATGCACAATTTCATAAGTGGATTATTAATATTTTAAAAATAATTATAGATCCAATTAGCAAAAAATTATCACACATTAATATTCAAAATGTTAAATTTAATAGTAATAAAAAGATTATTTGGGTGCTAACTATTTTCTTTATTCTACAACTAACAATACCTTTAAGACATCTGAGCTATAATGGCAATATTATGTGGCATGAGCAAGGCTATAGATTTTCTTGGAGGGTCATGCTAATGGAGAAACTTGGATATACAACATTTAAAATTGTAGATAAAGATAAAAATCAATTTTTCTATGTTCAAAATGAGGATTTCTTAACAAGCTATCAGGAAAAACAAATGAGCTTCCAACCAGATTTTATTTTAGAATATGCTCATTTTCTTGGCAAAAATTTTAAAAATCAAGGATATGATGACATTGCAATTTATGCAGATAGTTATGTTTCATTAAATGGCCGAAGAAATCAAAGGTATATTGACCCTGAAATTGATCTATTGGAAATCAAAGATTCTTTTGAAAATAAAAAATGGATTCTTCCATTAAAAAAATGAGATCATTAAAAGACATACTTCTAATTTTTTTCTTACTCAGTTTTAGTAATTTAAATGGACAAAATATTATTTCAGGAAAAATAATATCATTAGACTCTAAAAACCCTATTAAAGATGTAGAAATTTTTGGTAAGAGTGTTGGAAAATTAGCTCAGACAAATTCTAAAGGATTTTTTGAATTTACCAGTACAAAAAACAAACTAAGCTTAATTTTTTTCGCATATAATTATAATGTTTACGAACAATCTATATCTATTAATGGTGATACAATAATTAATACAGAGTTACTGCCTCTTTCAAAAGAATTAATGGAAGTAGAAATTACTCAGAGAAAACAAAAGATATTTGAAATAAAAAGACTCAATGATATCGAAGGAACCTCAATATATGCAGGAAAAAAAAATGAAGTAATATTAGTAAATCAGTCTATGGCTAATCTCGCCTCAAATAATGCACGACAAATTTATAGTCAGATTTCGGGATTAAATATTTATCAGAATGATGATGCTGGATTACAACTTAATATTGGAGGTAGAGGTTTAGACCCTAACAGAACAGCTAATTTTAACACTAGACAAAATGGATATGATATCAGTGCTGATGTCTTAGGCTATCCTGAGAGCTATTACGCCCCAGCATCTGAAGGATTAGAGGAAATACAAATTGTCAGAGGAGCAGCGTCATTACAGTATGGAACTCAATTTGGAGGGCTAGTTAATTTTATAATGAAAAAACCAAACCTTGAAAGAAGTGCCGAGATTATTAGTCGTAACACATTTGGAAGTAATAAACTTTATACTAATTACACAAGCTTAAGTGGAAGAGTAAATAAGTTTAGCTATATCTCATTCATTAATTACAAGAAAGGTGATGGCTTCAGGCCTAATTCTAAATTTGAATCCTCAAATATATATACTCACATAGGATATGAATTTAATAGCAAAATAAAATTATCTACAGAAATAACTTTTCTAGATTATTTAGCACAGCAAGCTGGTGGATTATCTGACGTGATGTTTAATCAAAACCCATTACAAAGCAATAGAGAAAGAAATTGGTTTAAGGTTGGGTGGCTGCTATACAATTTCCAGGTTTTTTATACACCATCGAAAAACAACTCATTATCACTTAATTTATTTGGCCTAAAAGCAAATAGATATGCTCTTGGATTTAGAACAAACAGAGTTAGTCAGATAGATTCATTTGAGGAAAGAGATTTAATTAAAAGTAATTTTAATAATTTTGGTTTTGAAGCAAAATACCTAAAAAAATATCTTTTAAATAATCATCAATCAGCATTTTTGATTGGAACGAAATTTTATAAATCAGATAATTATAGTGAGCAGGGGGCCGGATCTGATAATATTGAGCCTGATTTTAATTTTGATCGATTAAATTACCCTCACTATAATAATCAATCAAATTATAGATATCCAAACCTTAACATTGCGTTATTTGGAGAAAATATTTTTAAGATTAATCAATATCTTTCGATCACTCCTGGTTTTAGGCTTGAACATATTAAGACAGAAAGCATAGGGTTTTACAAAAAAATAAATCTTGATGCAGCAGATAATGTAATACTTGATAGCACCATTTATAATAATAATAATAATAATCGTGCATTTGTTCTACTAGGAACAGGAATAAGCTATAAAAAAGGAATAGAAATTTATGCTAATATCTCACAAAACTATCGTTCAGTTACTTTTGCAGATATTAGCATAATAAATCCTGCTTTTGTTATTAGTCCAGATATTCAGGACGAGAAAGGGTTTACTATTGATCTTGGTTTAAGAGGAGATTTTAAGAAAATCTTTTCATATGACATCAGTGTATTTAATTTGTTTTATAATAATCGTATTGGTTTTGTTCAAAAAGAGTTTGATGATGGTAGCGTAAAAAGCGAGAGAGGCAATGTTGGTGATGCTCTAATATACGGTCTTGAAACATTAGTGGATATAAACATCAACAAGCTTATATCAAATGATGAAAATAATATCTTTACTTTTTATATCAATACATCATTTATTAACTCAGAATATATAGACTCTGACAAGAATGGTATAATTGGCAATAGAGTTGAATTTATACCTATAATAAATTTAAAATCTGGAGTTAGATTAGGTTATAAAAATATTTTAACAAACCTTCAGCTTACCGTCTTGTCTGATCAATTTACTGACGCCTCAAATGCGGTGGAGAGCAACCTAAGTGGAGTTATTGGAAAAATACCATCATACGAGGTCTTAGACCTGTCAGCCTCTTATAAATATAAAAAACTTAAATTTGAATTTGGAATAAACAATATTCTAGATAATAAGTATTTTACTCGAAGAGCAACAGGATATCCAGGACCTGGAATTATACCATCTCCAAATAGAAATATTTATACTACAATAGAAATTAGATTATAACTATACTATGATGCATAATAAAAATAAAGATATAATACTCTTTGACGGCATGTGCAATATGTGTAATACATTTGTAAATTTCATTATTAAACTTGATAAAAAAGAACAGTTTTTATTTTCTCCTATTTCAGGAAAAAAAGGTCAAGAGCTAGCTAAAAAATTTAATTTAAATCAAAAAAAAATTGATTCGATAATTCTATTATCTGATAATAAAATAAAAATAAAATCTGATGCTGCAATTCAAATAATCGCTTCATTAAGTATATTTTTTAAGCCTTTTATTATACTTAAAATTATTCCAAAAAAAGTGTTAGATTTTAAATACGATTTTATTGCTAAAAATAGATATCGATTTTTTGGCAAAAGAAATACATGCTCAATTCCTACAAAAGAGAATCTAGCTAGATTTATAGAATAAGCTTAAATTTACACGGTAATAAATAAATTAGATTATTTGGCTGGAATATATATCCACATACCCTTCTGCAAACAAAAGTGCAATTATTGTAATTTTCATTTTTCAACTAAGAAAGATAATGTTGAAGAGTTAGTTAGTGGAATGATTATAGAATTAGATCAAAGAAAAAGCTATTTAAAGACAAAAAAAATTGATAGTATCTACTTTGGGGGAGGAACTCCTTCAATAATTGATGTGAAACACATAATAAGTATAATAGAAAAAATCTATTCTTTATATGAAGTAAAAAAATCTGCTGAGATAACAATGGAGTTTAATCCTGATGATATTAAAAAAGAAAAATTAAATATATTAAGGGCTGCAGGAATTAATAGATTAAGTATTGGAATTCAATCCTTCGAAAATAAAGATCTCATTTTTATGAATAGGAGTCATAATGCTGCAGAAGCAATAAACTCCATTCAACTTGCAAAGGAATGTGGCTTTGACAATATAAGTATTGATTTAATCTACGGAGTGCCAAATCAAACAGAGAGTATTTGGAAAAAAAATCTTCAACAAATGTTTGACTTGCAAATAGACCATTTCTCAGCATACGCCTTGACAGTTGAACCTAATACAAAACTTAATTATCTAATTAAAAAGAAGAAAATTAAACCTTTATCTGAAAGTAAATCTGAGAATCACTTTAAAATTCTTCAAGAAATTTCTTCAGAGATGGGATATAAACAATATGAGATATCTAATTTCTGTAGAAAAGATAAATTTGCTCTTCACAACACTTCATATTGGGAAGATAAAATATATTTAGGAATTGGCCCCTCAGCTCATTCTTATAATGGAGAAAGTAGAAGATGGAATATTTCTAATAATTTAAAATATATAACATTTATTAATAGTGGAGAAAAGTATTTTGATGAGGAAATATTGTCCATAAATCAAAAATATAATGAATACACGCTGACATCTCTAAGAACAATTTGGGGTGTAAGTTTAGATTATTTAGAGAATAATTTTGATAAAATGATTACTTCTCATTTTAAGCAAAATTCAAGAAAATGGATAGAGAATGAAAATGCGATATTAGAGAATAACAGTTTAAAACTGACAAATAAAGGCATGCTATTTGCAGATGCAATATCTTCTGACTTATTTATTATTTAAAATTCTTTTAAAATAATCCTCATATTTATCAATGACTATGTTCCATCTGTAGTTTTTCTCAATACTTACTAAATTTTGTTTCACAAATACCTCTTTATTATCATATATAGCTGAATTATTAAAAATTAATTTTAATGAATCTACGCTATTAAAATATAAAGCTCCTGAGCTAATTACCGATTTATTAAACTTATTATCATGACAAATAATAAAAGCTTTGGCAGTCATTGCTTCTAAAAGGGCAGGATTTGTGCCTCCCACAGAATGACCGTGAATATATAATTTTGAAAAATATCTAAAAGAATCTAGTTCATCTTTATTAAAGATTGCTCCTAAAAAAATTATTGAAGTATTTTTATACTTATTTAAAAGTGAGCTTCCGTATGAAGTATTGACATTTCCTATTATATAGTAAGGTTTTTTAGTATCTGAAAGTAAAAAAGCATCACACATTAAATCAATATTATTTTCAGGTTCAAGTCTAGCTATAGTTAAAAAATAATCTTCATTAGCATTTATATACTTGCTGATTAATAATTTATTTGGAGTATTAATCTTATCAGCGCCATATGCAATAAATTCTGATTCTTTTCCATACTGTTCAAAGACATAATCTTTAATTCCAATATTGTCAGAAATAATAAAGTTTGAAAAATAAACACCAAAACGCTCAAGTTGCTTTGTTATAAATCTAACAATTGGATTCCATTTTGCACGTTTCCATTCTAAGCCATCTAAATTTGTAACAATTATATTCTTCTTTTTTCGACAAAAAATTATTGATGGAGCAGCAGTTATTAAACCAAGCTCAAGGATGATGTCATAACCTTCTTTGATGGCATCCTTAAGACATAGATAATCAAAAACAAAATTAGATGCAGATGTGCCAATTTTATCTTGAGGACTATATATTCGTTTAATATTAACTCCACGATAGATATTATTTTGATATGGATGAAAATCTGGATTGTATACTGTAACATTATGACCTTTCTCAACTAGTCCTGCAGAAAGCATTTCAGCGCATTGTTCAAATCCACCATAATTATTAGGAATACCCCTAGTTCCAAGTATTGCTATTTTCATAAAACTAATAATTCTTTATTTATTGATTCGACCAATTCTTTGTATGAGCTGAGGCCGTTTTTTTTCCATAAGATCTTACTATCTTCTAAAAATAAAATGGTAGGAACAGAAGATGATTGAAATCTTTTTAGCATTTCAGGGTAAATATCTGCATCAATAGAAACTACCTTAAGATTATTAAAATCTGATTTTATTTGATCAACAATAGGAGACATTTTTCGGCAAGGACTACACCACTTAGTGTAAATATACATTAGAGTTGTATGATTTTCTATTATGTAATTAAGAGAGTCTAAATTATATATTACAGACTCTTTAGGCTCTTTATTAGTGTATTCAGGTATAATAAATTTCTTTTCTTTCTTCCACGAATCAAAACCTCCATTAAGGTTTAATACTTGAGTAAATCCACTAGAAATAAGTTTTTCTGCAACACTTTTACTTCTTCCCCCACTCTTACAATATACATGAATAGTTAAGTCTTTATTAAGAATTTTAATCTTATCATCAAAGTCATCACTATAAAAATCTATAAATGTTGCTCCTTCAATATAACCTTGGCTAATCTCTTTAACAGTTCTAACATCTAATATTAATGAGTTTTCAGAGCTATATTTACCAAGAAAATCATTAACATCTACGCTTACAAATTTCAATTTATTATCTTTTTCATCAGAAAAAAAACAACTGCTAAGTAAAATAAGGATAAGAAATATATCTAGTAATTTCATTTAAGTCTGTAAAGATTAACAAATGTGTGTTAATATATAAAAAATCATAATATAGTATCGCTTGTGTTTTAAGTTAGATTTGTGAAATCGTTGAAACTTGTTTTAAGTTGCATTTCTTTCCAGAGAAATAATCATGCAACATTTAAAAACCCTCCTTAAAGAGGGTTTTTTTTAAATTTATCTTAATGGTTTATTTGATGGTGGAGCAAACTTAACAGCTAACATAAATTCATGAGAACCATTAGAATAGTCGCTTAGATCTGAATTTAAAACATCATATGAGTAACCAATCATGTACCTATCCTGAATAGAATATCCTACTAAGGCAGCTATATCTCCATTAGTTCTGTAATCTGTACCAAACCAAAGTTTATCATCATAAATAGCTTTTATACCAATGTCCATTTGCGCGGGCATTGGCTCAACAGATTTTAATAAAATTGATGGTTCTATTTTCCAATTTTTATTTAATGAATGTGTGTACGCTCCTAGAACAAATATATGCCTAGAAAGATTACCTGTTTGATCAGAAGTTAATTTATCAGCGAAATCATTATCAAGTAAATTAAGGTTACTTGTCAAAAGCTGAGGAATTGAGAGGCCAAAGTACCATTTATCATTATAAAGATTAAGACCAAATGTTGCGTCTGGCACTGATTGCACAATTATATCTCCTTGGGTTAGTGGGTCATCTGTATTTGCAACATTCCAGCCATTTTTATCAATTTTAAACTGTGTAAATCCACCCGAAAGAGCTAAAGCAAGATTTAAATTTTGTTTAATTTTAAAATGATAAGCATATGAAGCAGAAACTCCTGACCTACTTGTTGGGCCAACTTGATCATTAAATACTATACCACCTAATCCAACATTAGCATTCTGTTTTCCATAAATACTTAATACCGTTGTGCTGGGAGCGTCCGCAATACCAGCCCATTGATTTCTTATACTTGTTCTAACTTGATAATAGTCTTTCATTCCTGCAGTAGCAGGATTAACTACATAACTATTCATCATGTATTGTGTTATTTGTGGTAATTGTTGAGCATGTATTACTACACTAAGAAAACAAGTTAAAGCTAAAAGAGTAATTTTTTTCATCATCATTTTTTTTATCTTAAAATTGTAATTGGTCCAGTCTGTGGTTCATCACCATTATTTAAATCAATAACGTAATAATAAGTACCCACAGCAAGTAAATCACCCTTAAATGTTCCATCCCAAGCAATATAATTTGAGCCTCCAGAACACTCATGAACTACTTCACCCCACCTATTAAATACTTTTACATTTGCATCAGGATAGCTATTAATATCAAGAATATCCCATGTATCATTCATTCCATCACCATTTGGAGTAATTGCATCATAAGGAAGAACTCCAACAACTATATAAATAGAATCAATACCTTGACATCCAGCAGAATCTACATTAAGAGTGTACCAAGTTGAAACAATTGGATCATCATAAAAACTTTGATTATTATTTATTTGATCATCCCATGACCATTGCCATGTATCGCAGTAGTTATTTTCTGAATATAATTGCACCTCTTGTCCAAGGGTAATTGTAGGGTTTGTACCATTAGTTGATATGTTAGATGATATCATTGTCTTAACATCATTAACATCTATAATCGCGTCAACTAAGTAAGGGTTTGAACAATTAGGATCAGTAATTTCTAATGTATATATTGTGCTCGATTGTGGGCTTACCTCTCTGTCAGATTGAGTAAGTCCATCAAGCCAGAAATAAGTTAATCCAGGTTTTTCTTCAATATTTATACTTAGAACTTCTCCTAAACAGATAGATTCATTTAGAATATTTAAGTTTCCAGGTAAAAACACATTACTTACCCCATTCACTATTGTGGAAGATGAAACTTGACAACCGTTATCATCTAAAATCTCTACCGAATAAGATCCTGGTGTTAGTCCATTAATTGAATAAGTATTAGCTCCATTACTCCAGTTATAGTTATAAGGAAGTGTTCCTCCTAAAACAGTTACACTAGCCTCTCCATCATTTAAAGCACATGTTTCATCTATTGAATCAACATTTATTACAAGTGGATTAGTAGGAGCGCTTATATTAACTGATTCGCTAACAATTAAACATCCATTATTATCACTTACTGTAACAGAATATATATTTGGAGACAATCCAGTAGCAGTTTGGGTTATTTGCCCTCCAGGAGACCATAAATAGTTATAAGTAGGTGGTATGCCAGGATTTGGAGTTCCCCCAGAAGTATTTACCGTGATCTCACCATCATCAGAGCCGTAACAACTAATATCTTGTTCTGTAATAGATATTGCTAATTCTGTTGGTTGTTCTAAGAAAATCTCTGTTGTATCAAGACAACCTTTATCATCTCGAGCAACTACTACATAACTACCAGAAAATAGATCATTATTTAAAGAACTATTATTCCAATTACTTGAATTATTCCAGTAAAATTCATTTCCACCATTACCTCCTGTTACATTAGCATTTATTTTTCCATTATCTCCAGCATTACATAAAACTTCTTCTAAAATTGAAGCTGTTACAATTAACTTCTCCGGTTGTGATAATGCATAAGAAACTGTATCGCTACATCCTTGAGCATCAAACACAATACATGTATATTCTGTTATATTTGAACTATTATCAACACACAAACCAATAGCTTGTAAGCTAGTCTGTAAAAGAGTATCATTCCATTGGTAGTTGTATTCAGCACTTCCGCTAGAGCTAAGATTAGGAATCCCACCAGAAACGAAAAGACCAATTTCACCATCACAAAAATCAAAACAGCTTACTTCACTTGTAATATTCATATCAACGCTAGCATTTAAAGCGTTATTATTATTTATTATAAAGCTTGAGTCTGAGACACAATTATTTTCATCAGTTACAGTTATTGAATATGTTCCAACAGAAAGGTTAATTAATGAATATGTTGTTTCACCAGTATCCCATAAATATGAGTAGGTATTTGCTGACCCTACCCCTCCATAGACAGAGTCAATTAAAGAAGCATTATCTAAACCATTACAAGTTATGTGAGTGGCTATAAAATTATGCTCGATAGGAGCAGGTTCAAGAAATGAAATTGATTCCTCATAAATACATCCATAGCCATCTTGAACAACAAAATCATATATACCTGCACTTAAGTTTGTTACACTACTAACATATGAAGAAACCAAAGTATCATTATTGCTAATACATGATTTTAAATAAGGAGCAACTCCTCCACTTATAATAAAGTTTGCAAAACCTGAGCTATCTTCATTACACCTAATTTGATAATTATTCCAATCAGAAACAGTAATGTCAACAAATAGCTCACTAGGCTCATTAATAATTACAATATCTTGTCCAACACAGTTATTTGCATCAAAAACCTCAACAGTTAAAATTCCAGCACTAAAACCATTGAAATATGAAGTATTACTATATTGAAAACCTCCATTAATAGAATATGTGTAAGCACCTGTTCCTCCTAAAGCATTAATTGCATCTATTGATCCATTAGCATCACCAAAACATTGAATATTACTAAAAATGGTTGTATCTATATACAAAGAGTCTGGCTGTGTAAGATGAATTGTATCTCTATCAAAACAACCTTTATTATCTTCTACATATATAACGTAACTCTGAGGAGATAGACTAACAAAACTATTTAAAGATTGCATGTTAAAACCGTTAGTGTTTGAGTAAAGATATGGATAGTTTCCACCTGAAGCAACAATTTCTAATGAACCATTATTTGCACCATAACATGATACATCATTAATAATTAAGGAGTCAATTGCAATATCAAATAATGGAGATAAAATTTCTACACTATCTAAAACTTGGCATAGGTTAGCATCTGTAATTATGAGATTGTGATAGCCCGAGGATAAATTATCTGCAAAACTTAAAGTACTACCATTATCCCAAAGATAGGAATATGGACCAAAGCCTCCACTAACAATAACTGTTGCAGAACCATCTGAACTGTTCAAACATGAAACAGAATCTCTAGAGTAAGTTGCAATAATTTGTAATGGCTGATCTACGCTAATATTTGCTGTATTTGTACAGCCGTTAGAATCTGAAACAATAACATTATAACTTCCTGCAGAAACAGCTAACTCTGTTTGATTAATACCCCCAAATGACCAATTATATGAGTAATCTAATGTGCCTCCATCTACAACAACTGAAACAGAACCATCATTAGCTCCAAAACAGTTAGCGTCTGTAGAACTAATTGAAGTAATTATTAAACTATCAGGTTGGGATATTGAAACAAACCCAGATGTATCAGCACATCCAGCACTGTCTGTAATAATTACATTATAAGAACCAATAGCTAAACCAACAGCAGTTGATGTTGTTTGACTATTAACATCATTCCAGCTATAAGTAATATTTGGGTTTCCTCCTGAATGTATTACAGTTAGTTCACCATCTATATTACCGTTACAACTAATATTTTGAATATCAATATTTAAAATTTCAAGCAATTCTGGTTCATAAACAAAAACCGAATCATTATCTATACAACCAATAGAATCAACAACTGTTATAAAATAAAAGGCTTCACCCCCAGGACCAAAAGGGGTTCCTGAAGGGACAAATGTATTTCCGCCATCAGCACTAAAGTTATAAGGGGGAGTTCCAAAATTTGCGGATGTAAACATCATTCCATCGTTAGCTCCAAAACAACTTACATTCTGAACTATTACATTTAATTCTGGATTTGATCCAGATAAAATTTCAGCAGTATCTGTCACAACACAACCATTTACATCAGAAACGTTTACAGTATAAATTCCAGGTAGTAAAGAAGAAATTATTGGTGATGTTGATCCATTACTCCAAATAAAAGAGTAAGATGGTGTAGCTCCAGATACAAGAACCTCAATTTCTCCAGAAGCTATCGCTTGTGATCCAGCACAATTAGAGTTACTTAAAACGTTAGTAGAAGTAGTTAGTTCAGTTGGTTCATTTATTGTCACTAAAATTGATGCCGGGTTTGAAGTACAACCATTGTCATCTAAAACTGTTATATAATAATCTCCAGCTAAAAGAGAAGAAACATAAGAATTAGAAGCTCCATTTGACCATGAAAAAGTATATGGAGACTGACCTCCATCGACATTATCAACATATGCTGAACCATCATTTCCCTGAAAACAGCTAACATCTGAAGAATATGTAGAGAACGTTAATTCATCAGGCTCAGAGATTGTAACCATAACACTATCAGAACATCCGTTACCATCGTATGTGTAAATTGGATAAGAACCAGCAAATAAACCTGTAAACACATTTGAAGCTTGTGGAGTAGGAGAAATATTTGGAATATAATACATATAAGTATTAGCTCCTGTTCCACCAGTTGTGTTTACCGTTACACCACTTGATGGGTAGCCATAACAATCAACTAATAAATCTGAAGTTATTGTATCTAAACTTATATCAACAATAGAACTTTGGGGAACTTCAATACTATCAGTAACTGTACAGTAAATATCAGTAACTTGAACAGTATAAAAACCAGGATTTAGTCCTGTAGCAGTAAAAGATGTTTGGCCATTAGACCATAGAACAGAGTATCCTGGATTACCATTAGGTATAACAGTTGCTGAACCATCACCACCATTGTTACAAGGAGGTGTAGTGGTAAATGATAATGTCATATCCTGATCGTTTACTATAATATCTTCAGTTCCTAATAAACAACCATTATTATCTGTAACGGTAACAGTAAATGTACCCGCATCTAAGCCAGTAGCAGTAGGGCTAGTTTGATTATTTATGTCATCCCAAAGATAAAAATAAGGCTGAGTACCTCCTTGATTGACAGTTATAGAAGCTTCTCCTGTTGAGGTTCCACAAAAGTTTGCAAAAGAATCAACAGAATAAGTAAAATCTAATGGTTCACTAAGACTTACATTAGTTGTAGCAGAACAACTATTTTCATCAGTAGCATCTAAAATATAAGATCCATACGTGATATCTCCGCAAAGACCATTAAAAACAGATGAGGTTTGTGTTAAAAAACCAGTTAAATCATAACTTATAATTCCAACCCCATTACCAGCAACCGCAATGATTCCCCCGTCACAACTTTCAAAGCAAGAGATATTACTTGTCTCCACTGAAGATAATGTAAATGGTAAAGGAGCATCTAGTGTAATTAAACTATCAGCTGTACAACCAGATGCATCAATTACAACAACAGTGTAGCTACCTTCACTTAAGCCTGAAAATATTGTGTTAGAACTATAATTTAAACCTCCATCAATTGAGTACGCGTAGTTAGGTGTTCCACCTAAAATTGAAAAAAGAATAATTTCACCATCACTATTTCCATTACAGCTAATTTCATATCCATTAAAGTTAGAAGTGCTATTACCGAAAGTAATAGAGGCAGGCTCCGATACATTTATATTTTGAGAATAAGAGCAATTGTTTACATCATAAACAGCTACATCATAGTTAGCATTTCCACATAAAGAAGAAAAGATTGAACTATTTTGAAAATTTAACCCACCATCAATGGTGTAAGTATAAGGAGCGGTTCCTGTTTGAGTATTATCAACTGTAAAGTTTATTTCAGCATCACAAATACCAAAACATGATACAGATTGAGTAAGAGATAATGAGCCCGAAAGAACAGCTGGATCAGAAAGTGTAATATTTTCTGAACTTGAACAATTATTATTATCAAGATAATAAACTGTATATAGACCAGAGCTTAAACCTGAAAACATTGGGCTAGATGAATAATTTGATCCATCAATAGAATAAGTATATGAAGGCGTTCCACCGGTTGCTGAAGCTAAAATTTCTCCATCTGAGTCGCCAAAGCACGACACATCTTGACCATTATAGTTTGAATTTATAATAGCAGACATATTCAGTTGAGATGGGTCAGAAATAAGGAAATTTGTTGGGCTTGTATTTGTAGAGCATCCATTAGCATCAGAAACAACAACAGAGTAATTTCCTGAACATAAATTCAATAATGTAGTATCTAAACCTGTAAAAGTTAATCCATTTAGTGAATAAGGAAGTGTTCCTCCAGAAACTGAAATAATTTCTGAAGCATCACAATCTCCAAAACACAAGTTAGTCATAAAAGTATTAGTTAGTGCATTCAACTGTGTTTTACCTAACACCGTAAAGTTAGCTGAATCAAGAACTGATGCCGTATCGGCAAGTGCAGTTGCAAAATCTGAAGTTGTAAAAAATAATTGAGAAAGACCTGAGCCTGGAGGTCCAGGATAATTTGTAATAAACTGAACTGAATCAACCATTAGCATAACATAATCATTTGCTTCAAACCCATTTAAAATCACATTTGTTCCAGATGTCTGACTACTGGATAAGTATGGCAAATAAGCAAAGCCAGTAAACTTAAATGCTTTTAATTGAATTACAGTAGAAGGGTTAGTTTGAGTAATATATGTTTCAACATCAGCAAAATCACCAGCACAATTAATTGGGTTTGTAACAACAACTGAATCTAGTGTTACCTGAGCATTTACACTTAAGGAGACTAAACCAAAACAAAGAAATGATGCTATATAGAATATTTTTTTCATCTTATCTAATAATTAAATGTTTGTTTAAAGATTGGCAAGATACAAAAAATTAAGCTTTTTAAAGCAAATGATAAAATTACATAAACAATCTAGTAGAATATAGAAAATAAATGGGGTAAAAAAATAAGAAAAAAGACCTAATACTATTATTAATTTTTAGCAATATTCATTAAAAGCATTTTGCAAGTTTTCTGCTATCATTTGAGCAGGTCTTCCTTCAATATGATGTCTTTCAATAAAATGAACTAGCTCCCCATTTTTAAAAAGAGCTATACAAGGAGAAGAAGGAGGGTAAGGAAGCATGTACTCGCGCGCTTTAGCGGTTGCGCCAATATCCTGTCCAGCAAAAACTGTTGCAAAAACTGTAGGTTTTTTATCAAAAGTTGTAGTCATTTTAACAGCTGGTCTTGCATTTCCTGCCGCACATCCACAAACAGAGTTAACCATTACAAGTACTGTTCCATCTTTCTTTTCTAAGACGTCCTCTACATCTTCTAAATTTTTCATCTCAACAAAACCAACATTAGTTAAGTCTTCACGCATTGGTGTACAAATCTCTTCTGGATACATATTTATTTTTTTTACAAATTTAATTTTATTTTCTTTTAACCTTAAAAAAATCACTCAGTAATTTACCACATTCTGTTTCAAGACAGCCAAATTCAATATTAGTTTTAGGATGCAAGATTTTTTTACCTATCTCTCTATATCCATTTTTTTTATCTGCGGCACCGATAACAATTCGTTTAATTCGAGTCCAATAAGATGCGCCCGCACACATAACACAGGGCTCTAACGTAACATATAATGTACACTCATTTAAAAACTTACCTCCTAAATAATCAGATGCCGAGGTAAATGCTTGCATCTCAGCATGTGCAGTCACATCATTTAAATGCTCTACATAGTTATAACCTCTCGCAATAATGCTATTATCACATACAATTACAGCCCCAACAGGAACCTCATCAAACTCAAGTGCTTTTTTTGCCTCTTCAATTGCTTGACGCATAAAATATTCATCAGTTTTTAAATTTATTTCCATTCTACAAAGATAGAGGATATTATAAGTCATTTTTGTAGATTTGCATTAAATTAAATTAGCAAAATGCTTAGAACTCATAATCTTGGAGAATTAAATATAAAAAACATAGCTGAGAGTGTTACTTTATCCGGTTGGGTACAAAAATCTAGAGACCTAGGAGGGATGACATTTATTGATCTGAGAGATAGGTATGGAATTACACAACTTGTATTTAACTTGGATACGAATTCAGAGCTCTGTATGCAAGCAAGAAAATTAGGTAGAGAATTTGTCATTCAAGTAAATGGGAAAGTGATTGAGAGAGCATCAAAAAATAAGAATATTTTAACAGGAGAAATTGAAATTGAAGTTAATGAGTTAATAATATTAAATCCCTCTAAAACTCCTCCATTTACAATAGAAAAAAATTCTGATGGAGGAGATGAATTAAAAATGAAGTATAGGTATCTTGACATACGAAGAGAGCCGATTAAAGAAAATCTTATTTTAAGACATAAGGTTTCCGCCTGTACTAGAGAGTATTTAAATAAAGATGGATTTATTGAGGTTGAAACTCCATATCTAATAAAATCTACTCCTGAAGGGGCGAGAGATTTTATTGTTCCTAGCAGAATGAACTCTCAAGAGTTTTATGCTTTACCACAGTCACCACAAACATTTAAACAACTATTAATGGTTGCGGGAATGGACAAGTATTATCAAATAGTAAAGTGCTTTCGAGATGAAGATCTTCGTTCGGATAGGCAACCAGAATTTACTCAAATTGACTGTGAAATGTCATTTATTGAGCAGGAAGATATTCTAAATACATTTGAAGGACTTACTCGCCATATTTTAAAAGAAATTAAAGGAGTTGAATTAGATGAATTTCCTCGTATGTCATATGATAAAGCAATGGAATTATATGGCTCTGACAAACCAGACATAAGATTTGATATGAAGTTTATTAATCTAACTAATGAATGTAAAGGGAATGATTTTATAGTTTTTGATAAAGCCGAATTTGTTGTAGGAATAAATGTAAAAGGTGGAGCTAAATTTACTAGAAAAGAAATTGATAAATTGGTGGAGTATGTAAAAAGTCCTCAGGTAGGTTCTTCTGCACTAATTTACTGTAAATTCAATGATGATAGCACTTCAAAATCTTCAGTAGATAAATTTTTTGATGACAGAAAAAGAAAAATATGGGCTAAACAAGCTTCATGTGAAAATGGAGATTTACTGCTCATAATGTGTGGAGAAAAAGACAAAACAAGAAAAGCAATGTCAGCATTAAGACTTCATTTAGCAGAGTTGCTCAATCTAAGAAATCCCGAAGAATTTTCTCCCCTTTGGGTTGTTGATTTTCCACTTTTAGAATGGGATGAAATATCAAAAAGATATCATGCAATGCACCATCCTTTTACTTCTCCAAAGTTAGAAGATATCGGAAAATTAGAAAATGATCCTGGCGCAGTTAGAGCAAATGCATATGATTTAGTTTTAAATGGTAATGAAATTGGAGGAGGATCAATAAGAATACACGATAAAAAACTACAAAAACTAATGCTTAAACACTTAGGATTCAGCGATGAACAAGCACAAGACCAGTTTGGATTCCTAACAGAAGCTTTCGAGTATGGCGCTCCTCCTCATGGAGGTGTTGCATTTGGTTTTGATAGATTGTGTGCTATAATTGGAGGAAGCGAAAGTATAAGAGACTTTATTGCATTCCCAAAAAATAACTCAGGAAGAGACATAATGATTGATTCTCCATCTAAAATTGATATAGCACAACTAGATGAACTAAATATCAAGTTAAAATAATGGGAATAAAAAATAAATATAGCATTTGGATTAAAATTGTTTCCATTGTAATTCCAGTTGTTGTTGCAATTTTATTTGGAGTAAAAATAGATTATGAATTACCAATTTTTCTTCCACCAATTTATTCTTCACTTAATGCGCTTACGGCAGTTTTACTTATTCTTGCTTTAATTGCAATAAAATCAAAAAAAATTAAATTACATCAAAGACTAATGCAGACATGTATTGCTCTTTCTCTTATTTTTCTATTAATGTATATTGCATATCATATGACATCAGCATCAACTGTTTACGGAGACATTAACAAAGATGGGGTAAGAGATTTGCAAGAAAAGTTAGAAATTGGATATGCACTTTACATATATCTTTTTATTTTATTATCACACATCCTGCTGTCAATTGCTCTAATTCCATTGGTTTTAATAAGCTATGTTAGAGCCTTTCAAGAAGAATTTACTTCGCATAAAAAAATATCTAAAATTACTTTTCCAATTTGGCTATATGTTGCCGTTACTGGAGTAGTTGTTTACTTTATGATTTCTCCATACTACATTCATTAAAATTTATCACTTTGAAACAAGAAAATATATCAGTTATAATATGGCTAATATCAGGTTGTTTGCTAATTTTCATGATGGTCATTGTTGGAGGAATAACCAGATTAACGGACTCTGGCTTATCAATGGTAGATTGGAAGCTTTTTATTGGCGCTATACCTCCATTAAATCATGCTGATTGGGTAGATGCATTTAATCAATATAAACAATATCCTGAATATCAAAAACAAAACTTTATGTTTACTTTAAGTGAATTTAAAACAATATTCTTTTGGGAATACATACACAGATTGTTGGGCAGGTTTGTTGGTCTGGTATTTATTATTCCTTTTATATATTTTTTAATAAAAAAGAGATTAGAAAAAAGCTTAGTTATCGAGTGTCTCATTCTTTTTTTTATGGGAGCAATGCAAGGAGCAATTGGTTGGTGGATGGTAAAAAGTGGACTTGTTAATAATCCTGATGTAAGTCATTTTAGACTTGCAACACATTTAACAACAGCCTTCTTAACTTTTGCATATACCTTCTGGGTTGCTTTAAAATTAATCTACCCTAATAAAATTCATTTCAAAAAAACACTATACAAACTATCATCTATTTTAATGATTGTTGTTATCATTCAAATTATATATGGAGCATTTGTTGCTGGATTAGATGGGGGGAAAATTTATAATAGCTGGCCAAAAATGCATGATAGATGGATAGCAGAATCAGTTTATGCAATGGAACCTTTTTGGAGTAATTTTATTAATGGTATTGCCGGCGTGCAATTTGTTCACAGAACATTTGCATTTGTTGTACTGGGACTTATCATATATATATATTATGAAGCAAAAAAGCATAAACTTTTAAAAATTGAAAATATTGCTATAAAGTTTTTACTAGTGACCGTTTTCTTTCAGATGGTTCTTGGTGTTATTACATTGTTAATGGGAGTTCCAATATGGCTAGGCGTAATTCATCAAATAGGTGCGTTTATCCTTCTAGGAAGTACAGTTTTTTCGATATTTGTTTTTAAGAAATTTAATTAGTCATCCACTTATCTACAATATAAATTATTTGCATAATTGGTAAATATGCAAATGAAGCAAGCATAAGTTTTTTTGCACTGCTATCATTAGTATCTTTAAATAAAATATACGTTTTAAGCGTAAACCAAATACCTAGAGAGATTATTAAACAAAATGCTACAAAAGACAAATTAAGGTTTTTAAAATCATAGAAATAAGGCAGAACTGAGAAAACTGTCATAACGCTTGCAGTTATAAGTCCAATAAAAGCAGGATAGGTGCCTTTTTTCCCGCCGTACATCATCTTAAAACCTGCACGTTTATACTGCAAATCTTGGGTCCAAGCAATAGATATAAAATGAGGGAATTGCCAAAAAAACTGAATAGCAAATAAAATACCAACAGATAATCCAAATTGATCTGTTGCGGCAACCCATCCCAACAAAACAGGTATTGCACCAGGTATTGCTCCAACAAATATAGAGACAGTTGACATTCTCTTTAATGGAGTATATGAGAGAACATATATCATAAGAGAAAGCAAGCCAAAAACTGAAGATTTTGAAAGAAATCCAAAAAAACTACTATGAGGTTTTATGAGACTTAAAAAATAAAAACCTAGTATTCCTATTAATACAGAAAATATTATTGCGCTTGAAGAGTTAATTTTGTTTAGAGGTAATGGTCTTTGCTCAGTTCTAGTCATTAACTTGTCATAATCACTTTCAAGAATTTGATTAAAACCATTGGCAGAGCCAGTAATTAAAAAGCCACCAGCAATAAGTAATACAAACTCTTGAAGATTAAAATGTGAAGTGCCAAGTAAATATCCGGCTGCAGCTGAAAAAACTACTGAAGAGGAGAGTCGAAATTTTAATAACTGACTATAGTATTTAAGATTCGATATCAACAAGATAAATTTCAGGTTTGAGTTTTTTTATTTTGAAAAAACCAAAAAACTCCAAATAATAAAATTGAAATATATGGCATCGCCATCAAATATAAGATCCCGTCGTTAAGACCTGCCCCCTTTGTATCTCCAGATTCTAAATTTGCTTCAACCACAGACTTACACATAGCACACTGACTAAAAGAATCATAATATAGAATAACAAGTAGTAAAATTAAAAGTGCAGATTTTTTCACTTATTTTTTTAGTTTTTTGTGGGTCTTTTATATTCAGCCATCAAAACCTTAACATCATTTATTAGATCTCTAAGTTGTGCTTCATTAGTGCCATCATATACTCCAACAACATTACCATTTTTATCAATTCCAGATCTAATTCTCCCTTCCTTATCAACAAGAACAAAATACTCTGAGTGAAGGAACCCACCAGGAGCAAGAGAGTCAGCACTAACATTTACAAAATATGATGTAGCAACATCATAAATTTCTTCCTTTTCACCTGTTACAAAGTCCCAATTTGATTCATCAATATTTATATTTTTTATCCTCATTTCATTAATATATTCATTAAATCTTTGAGGAGAATCGTTTAATGGATCTACTGTATGAGAAAGAAACTTTATATTAGGATATACACTTAATTTTTTTTGTACATAAGCCATGTTTTTAGTCATGACCGGACATATTGAAGGACAGTTAGTAAAAAAGAAATCTGCTATATATATATTTCCATTCATTGAATCATTATTAACGACCTCTCCAAGCTGATTAATGAAACTAAACTCACTAATGGTGTGATATTCACCAGTATTAATATTTTTCTCTCCAACAATATCAAGTTTAATGAAATTATTAAATCCTTTAGTAACATAAGAGTAGATGATAGCAGGCACTACTAACAAGAGAAGTAAAACAATTATAGTTGAGAAACTTTTAAAATTAAATTTCATTTTATAGCATTAAATAAGCATGGGCCCCCTCACTTAAAATAATAAAGAGCAAATAAGGTACAAGTACAAATGCAGGAAGCAAAATAGTCCATTTAAAAGTACTTTTTTCAAATCCAAGATGCATGAAGACTAGAACAATGTATCCTGCTTTTACTAATGTTAAAATTATAAAAACATGGTTTAAAAGTTTTGTTCCAAGAAAAATAGTTTCAACTAAAAAATTAGGTTTATACATTCCAAGCCCAACTTCAAAAGCTGTTAAGCCTAATAAAATCCAGAAAACCTTCCAAATCCACCAATTACTTCCGTTTTGTTCGTCTGACATAATAATTAATTTAAATTAAACTAAATAAAAGAATGTAAATACAAATACCCATACTAAATCAACAAAGTGCCAATAGAGACCAATCTTTTCTACCATTTCATAATGCCCTCTTCTTTCATATGTACCTTTAATAGTATTGATTAAAAGAATTATTAATAAAACAACACCACTAAAAACATGAAAACCATGAAAACCAGTAATAAAGAAAAAATAATCAGCAAATAATGCATGACCATATTCATTATTTTTAAGGTTTGCACCTAGCAAAACCTGATTAGCATTAGTGTTTAAATAGTTAATAGACTCATCGTGATTTAGAAAAGTTCGATTTGCAAGACGAATGTAAAGATCTGAATTTGAACTAAATTTTTCTTGAAAATCATTTAACTCAAAATGATGATGAGCACCATCGTGAGAATCTACCCCCATAATATCGTATATAGAAGATCTGCGATTATCATTATAAACATGAACAACCTCAGTATTTTTTAGCTGAACCCCTCCAGAATCACCATGAATAAAATGTCCCCACTCCCACGCCTGAGAAGCTAAAAACATAAAACCACCTATGATTGTAAAAGAAAGCCACATTATAACCTTATTTTTTTCTTTTTTATGTCCATAATTTACTGCTAAAACCATTGTTACAGAACTCATTATAAGAATGAAGGTCATTAAAGCTACAAATAATAATGGGTGCTCACCATGTAAAAAAGGAAAGTGTGTAAATACATCTTCTGGAACAGGCCAAATGTCCTCAAATTTAAATCTACTAAAACCATAAGCAGCTAAAAAAGCAGAGAATGTTAATGTATCAGTGATAAGAAAAAACCACATCATCATCTTACCATAGCTAGCTTTATACGGAACATCTCCACCTTTCCAAGCGGGAGCATTCATATCATTTTGAATTAGAGTATCTGCCATAATTTTTTAATCTAAATAAGTATTTCTTTTAATATTTAATAACATCTTATAAGAACTTTAAAAAGATGAATAAATAGAGCCATAAAACTGTTAAAAAGTGCCAATAATTGATAGTAAGATCAAGCCCTAAACAATTATCAATAGAATATAAATTTAATTTTGACTTAACTGATGAGAAAACTAAAGCTATCAAACCTCCAGCAAGATGGACTAAGTGAGAAAGTGTTAATACATACAAGAATGAACCAGCCACATTACTTCCTTCACCAGTCAAGTATATTCCTTGATTAGTTAATTGACCCCAGCCTTCAAACTGAAAGTATGAAAATATTATCCCAAGTACTAATGTGGTGAAAAGTAAATTAAAAATAGACTTGCCTTTTCTTAATCTAATTTTAACAAAAATAAGCAATAAACTACTTAATATTATTACAGCTGTACTTGCAATAAACCAATCTGGAAGTATAAATTCTGTCCAATTTCCCTCTGCCTTTCTAACAATAAATGCCGAAGTAAGTCCAGCAAAGAACATTGAGATTGAAACTATCCCAACCCATAATAACTGCTTAAGAGCTTTTTCTTTAATTGATTTCTTCATCTTTAATGTTCTTTTTCTCCTTCTTTTAATGGAACATTTTGCATAACAAAGTCCTCATCCATTCCTGGCTTAGAATAATCGTAAGCCCATCTTGTCACAACCGGTAATTCTCCAGGCCAATTGCCATGAATTCTTTCTATTGGAGTAGTCCATTCTAAAGTATTTGACTTCCATGGATTTGCTGTTGTTTTAGTTCCTTTAAAAATACTATAAAAGAAATTAAAAATAAAAATAGCCTGAACAATAGCTCCAGCTAAAGCAAAAAATGTGATGATCTCATTAATATCAGCAAGACCATCAAACATTGGAAATGAACTATTAGTATAATATCTTCTTGGCAAGCCAGCAAGACCTAAAAAATGCATAGGGAAAAACACACCATATGCACAAATAAATGTGCCCCAAAAATGTACATAGCCAAGAGTTTTATTCATCATCTTTCCATACATTTTAGGAAACCAATGATAGACACCAGCAAACATTCCATAGATTGCTGAAAGCCCCATTACAATATGAAAATGTCCAACCACAAAATAAGTATCATGAACATTAATATCTAATGCGCTATCTCCAAGTATTAATCCTGTTAGTCCGCCAGTAATAAATGCCGATACAGTTCCAATAGCAAATAACATCGCTGGTGTAAATCTAATATTTGCTCTCCACAGTGTAGCAAGATAATTAAATACTTTAACAGCAGATGGTATTGCAATTAACAACGTTGTAAAAGTAAAAACAGAGCCTAGAAAAGGGTTCATTCCTGTCATAAACATATGATGTCCCCACACAATAAAAGAAAGGAAAGCAATTAATAATAAAGCTCCGACCATTGCCTTATATCCAAAAATTGGCTTTCTGGAATTTACAGCAATTACTTCTGAAACTATTCCAAGAGCAGGCAGTAAAATAATGTAAACTTCAGGGTGTCCTAAAAACCAAAATAGGTGTTCAAATAATATTGGGCTTCCTCCAACATTATGAAGTGCTTCTCCATTTATAATAATATCTGAGAGATAAAAACTAGTTCCAAAAGATCTATCAAAAAGTAATAAAAGTCCACAAGACAGTAGAACTGGAAATGAAAGTACACCTAGAATTGCTGTTATTAAAAGAGCCCAAACTGTTAGAGGAAGTCGCTGCATAGACATTCCTTTAGTTCGGAGATTAAGAATTGTTACAATATAATTTAAGCCTCCAAGTAATGAACCAACAACAAATAAAGTTATACTATAAAGCCAAAGAGTCATTCCAGTTCCAGAGCCGGGTATTGCCTGAGGTAATGCGCTCAATGGCGGGTAAATTGTCCATCCACCAGATGCTGGGCCTGACTCTACAAATAATGAAGATAAAAGAACAACTGTTGCAATAAAGAAAAACCAATATGATAGCATATTGATAAATCCAGAAGCCATATCTCTTGCTCCGATTTGCAATGGAATTAAAAAATTTGCAAATGTCCCTGATAAACCAGCAGTCAAAACCCAGAAAACAAGGATTGTTCCATGCATTGTTACTAAAGCTAAATACTTATCAGGGTTTAACCCACCATCTTCATTAAGCCAGCCACCAGGAAGCAGCTCATATAAAATAGAGTACTCACCAGGATTAGCTAACTGAACCCTAAAAATAGCCGACATCAACATTCCAATAATAGCCATAAACATTCCTGTAATAAGAAATTGCTTTGCAATCATTTTATGATCAGTTGAAAAAATATATTTTGTTATAAAAGTTTCTTTGTGATGATGATCAGACATTATTATTTATTTTAATGTTAATGTAGTTTCTAATGATTGCTGAGAGCTAATCCATTTATTATAATCCTCCTCACTTTCTACAATAAATTTCATTTGCATGTTAAAGTGAGCAGCGCCACATATTTTGTTACATAATAAAACATATTCAAAATCTTCCCCTTCTTCTAACTTCATCTGTTCAGTTGTTTTTGTTGGAGTAAAACCAAACTGAGTAGATAGACCAGGAACACAATTCATCTGTACTCTAAAATGAGGCAAAAAAGCAGAATGAATAACATCTCTAGATCTAAACTTTAATAATACAGGCTTATTAACTGGCAGATGAACCTCTCTTGTAACGATGTCATCAGATGATGGCTCGTCTAACATATCAACTCCTAATGTGTTTTTACCCTTTACTAAAAGATAACTTGACTGACCTAAAACATTATCTTCTCCAGCGTATCTTGCGGTCCAATCAAACTGTTTTGAATAAACTTCAATTACTGTAGCTTGGGATAGGTCTGGATTCATTGCTCGGTCCCATGTTCTTAGACCATAAATAATTAAAGCTGTTAAAATAATAGTTGGCACTACTGTCCAGACAACTTCTAATTTATTATTATGAGAGAAAAAATAAGCGGTATTTCCTTTCTTTCCCCTGTACTTGTATGCAAAAAAGAAAAGCATTGGGGTAAGTGCGAAAAAAACGATTAAAATAAGTGTCATCGAAACTTTCATTAATGAGTCAATTTCAGCCCCATGCACAGAACTTGCAGGAGGCAATAAAAGATGATCCCATGTCACCATTTGCCAAACGACAAAACCTAAAAAAAGTGGGATTGTAAGCAAGAATAAAATTCCGTTTTTATTATTATCATCATCAGTTACAGAATTTGTATCCTCATTAGTGATTTCTGATAATAATTCGTTAACTCTTACCAGCTGAACCAGAGCGGCAATAGCTAGAATAACAACTAGGGCAATTAATAGATTTGTCATTTTTTAATTTTTACGAAGGCAAAAATACATATTTACACATTTATTTATGCTATGATTTTTTTAATATTTAATGTTAAATTAGATTATTTATAATCATTTTAATTAATTGTTATCATCACAACACCATTCAGCAAAAGAATTTGCAGTTTCAGACAATACAATTTTATAGAGTGTTACATTCTCTGGTAGAAGTTTTATAATAGTTTTTGCAAAATCATGAACAAGATTCTCAGAGGTAGGTTGATATGGAAGATGAAAAACTTTATCAAAAGCTGACAGGTCAATCTCAGCATGAGGGCTGTTTGCATTTAAAACCAGAGAGTGATCATATTTATCAATGATTGTAGGTTTGACTATTTTTTTAAGCAGGCTAAAATCTAACACCATACCATCTTTTTTATGCCCAGACTCATCCTTTATATCTCCTTTTAATGTAACCCAAAGCTTATAAGAATGTCCATGTATATTTTTACACAGTCCGTCATATCCATGCAATGCATGAGCCATTTCCATTTTGAATTGTTTGGTTATTCTAATTGTTTTCATTTTAAATTTAATTTTACTTTTTTATGACTATGAAAGATTTTTTTATTGCCCATCCCTTTTCTTAATTCTTTTTTGTCTTCAGGCGATAATCTTGAGATTTCAACACAACCCATTGAACAGCAACTTTCGTATTTAATTTTACATTTTTTGCATTGCAAAAAAAGCAAATTACAATTAACGTTAATACAATTAATATGATCATCACATTTTTTGCCGCATTGATGGCAATGACTTATCACATCATCAGTTATTCTTTCTGATAATCTGTCATCAAATACAAAGTTTTTACCAATAAATTTATTTTCAATTGAAGAGTCTGCGTTTATTTGCCTTACATAATCAATAATACCACCATGCAATTGATTAACATCACTAAAACCGTGTTCATTCAAGTAGGCAGACGCCTTTTCACAACGAATTCCACCTGTACAATAAAGAAGGACTTTCTCACCTTCTTTACCTTTTAAAAGATCTTTAACTAAAGGAAGCTCCTCTTTAAATGTTTCAACTTCAGGACATATCGCCCCCTTAAATTTACCAATCTCACTTTCATAATGATTTCGCATATCAATAATAGTAGCTCCATTATTAATAGCATCATTCCACTCTATTGCAGACATATGCCTACCAACATTTGTAACATCGTATTCATTGTCGCCAAGACCATCAGCAACAATTTTTTTTCTAATCTTAATGGTTAACTTATAAAAAGATCTACCATCATCTTCAACAGCAATTTTAAAATGAATGTTTTTTAAATAGTTAATATTATTTAGACAACTAATAAAATTATTCCAGTTATCTTCAGGAACACTCATTTGTGCATTAACTCCTTCAGGAGCTAAATAAATTCTTCCAAAGACGTTTAAAGAAGACCACTCGCTATATAATTCATTTCTAAACAAATTGGTATCATTAATAATTATATATTTATAAAAAGAGACAGTAATTCTTCTGAAATTTTCTTTTTTTAATCTCTCTATTGCCTCTTTTTTACTTAGCTTGTTAGATAAATTATTCTTACCTCCATTTGGATCCATTAGCAACACCATTTTTATAGATAACAAAGATACAAAAGATTAATATTCTATAGACGATAAAATAATTACAAAGAATTTAGTCTTTAGTATTATATTTGTAAAAAACAAACATGGTATATGCAAGATAATATTTTAGTTGTAGGTTCCTCGGGGCAGATAGGAACTGAATTAGTTTTAGAGTTAAGAAAAATCTACGGTAACGATCGGGTTATTGCCTCTGATATAGTAAGATCATCTCAAGAAATCATGAATTCTGGGCAATTTGAAATCTTAGATATAACTGATAATAAAAAATTATTAAGCATTGTAAAAAAACATAATATTTCTCAGATATATCTTCTAGCAGCCATACTGTCTGCAAATGCTGAGAAAAATATAAGCTTTGCATGGGATTTAAATATGAAATCATTATTTAATGTTCTAAATCTAGCAAAAGAAAAATTAATAAAAAAAATATTTTGGCCTTCTTCAATTGCTGTTTTTGGACCTACAACGCCAAAAAATTTAACTCCTCAATATACAATTACTGAACCTAATACTGTCTACGGAATAAGTAAGCTGTCTGGAGAAAGATGGTGCGAGTACTACTTTAATAAATTTAATGTTGATGTCAGGTCAATAAGATATCCTGGATTAATCGGATGGAAGTCAAATCCTGGAGGCGGAACAACAGACTATGCTGTAGAAATATTTCATCAAGCAATTCAAAAAAAGGCTTATACCTCTTTTCTTTCTGAGCATACAACGCTTCCAATGATGTATATGACAGATGCAATTAGAGCAACAATTCAAATTATGGAAGCTCCTAGTGAAAATATAAAAATTCGTTCTTCATATAATTTAGCAGGCATAAGTTTTAATCCAAAAGAGATTTCTAATGAAATATCTAAACATATTGAGGGTTTTAAAATTAATTACTCTGCAGATTTTAGACAAGAAATTGCAGACTCTTGGCCTCAAAGTATTAACGACTCCCTTTCTCGAGAGCATTGGAATTGGAAATCAAAATATAATTTAAAGATTATGACTGATGAAATGATGATTAATTTAAAAAATAAATATAAGTTAGCGTCAGATGAAAAATAAAATTTACATATATAACACTTTATCTAAAAAAAAGGAAGAATTTAATTCATTAACCAAAGATTATGTCGGCATGTATGTTTGCGGACCAACTGTATATGGAGATCCTCACCTTGGTCATGCCAGGCCAGCAATTACATTTGATATTGTATTTAGATATTTACAAAATAGTAATTACAAAGTTAGGTATGTAAGAAACATAACTGATGCTGGTCATTTGGAAAATGACAGTGATGAGGGTGAAGATAAAATCTCAAAAAAAGCGCGACTTGAGCAATTAGAGCCAATGGAAGTAGTTCAGCATTACACAATAAGTTATCACAAAGCTATGGAGCATTTAAACTGCCTCCCGCCTTCAATAGAACCTAGAGCCACTGGTCATATTATTGAGCAAATTGAAATGATTAAAAAAATAATTACAAATGGCTATGCTTATGAAGTTAATGGATCAGTTTATCTTGATGTTAAAAAATATAATAAGGACTATAATTATGGCGTTTTATCTGGAAGAAATTTAGAAGATACCTTAGAAGGAACTAGAAAGCTTGATGGTCAAAATGAAAAAAGAAGTCATGTGGATTTTGCAATTTGGAAAAATGCTTCAAAAGAACACATAATGAAATGGCCATCTCCATGGGGAACTGGCTTTCCTGGGTGGCATATGGAATGTTCAGCTATGAGTGAGAAGTATCTTGGAAAAACTTTTGATATTCATGGTGGGGGAAATGACTTGACATTTCCGCATCATGAAGCAGAAATTACTCAAAGTAATGCCGCTCATGGTTGTGCCCCTGTTAAATATTGGATGCACAACAATATGATTACAATAGATGGTAAAAAAATGGGGAAATCTTTAGGTAATTTTATTACACTAAGTGATTTTTTTAATGGTAATCACTACAAACTTGAGCAGGCATACAGTCCTATGACAATTAGATTCTTTATACTTCAAGCTCACTATAGGGGAACTCTTGATTTTAGCAATAATGCTCTAAAAGCATCAAGTAAGGGGCTCAACAAGTTAATGGATTCTTGTGAAACAATATTAAAGATATCCTCATCTAAAAATACAGATTTTAATATCCAAGAACTTGAAGATAAATGTTATGCTTCAATGAATGATGATTTTAATACACCAATATTAATATCACACCTATTTGAAGGAGTAAAAATTATTAATTCTCTTAATGATGGTAAGGCGAAAATTGATGTAGAAAACCTTAAAAAACTAAAAGAATTATTTCAGTTTTTTATTTTTGACATTTTAGGACTAAAATCTAAGAAAGATAATAGAGGTGAAAATACTACAAATGAAATCATGGATTTAATTCTAAAACTTAGAAAAAAAGCAAAAATTTCTAAAGATTTTGAAACAGCAGATTTGATTAGAGATGATTTAAATAATGTAGGAATAGAAATTAAAGACGGTAGAGATGGCAGTAGCTGGCATGCAAAGTCAAAGTAGAATACAATTCATGAAATACTCATATATTTTATTTGTTTTAATAATTTCATCATGTTCACAAAAGAAAGATAAAGAAATTAAAACAAAAGCTGAAAAGATAAATGTAATAGTTCCAAAGTTTAATGCGGATAGCGCTTACTCATTCATTCAAAAACAAGTTGATTTTGGACCTCGAGTCATTAGTAGTGAATCCTGGAGAAAATGTTCCAGATACCTAGAAAAAAAATTATTATCATATAATGCCAATGTGTTAGTTCAAAAAACACAAGTAACAACTTATGATAATAAAAAACATGAGCTGAATAATATTATTGCAAGCTATTTACCTAATCTAAACAATCGTATTGCTCTTTTTGCTCACTGGGATTCCAGACATATTGCCGATCATGACACTGTAAATAAAGAGGCTCCAATATTAGGGGCAAATGATGGGGGAAGCGGAGTTGGAGTTCTACTGGAGATAGCTAGAAACTTAAACATCCAAACGCCAAGTATTGGTGTTGATATAATCTTATTTGATGCGGAAGATTATGGTCAACCCGAAAACTCAAAATATCCAGTTATGAACAACTCATGGTGTCTTGGCTCTCAATATTGGTCTAAAAACCCTCACAAAAAAGAGTATTTTGCTAAATACGGAATTCTTTTAGATATGGTTGGAGCTCAAGGAGCAACATTTAGGCATGAAGGAATCTCAAATTTTTATGCTCAAAATATTTTAGAAAAAGTATGGTCTAAGGCTCACGAAATAGGTTACTCTAATTATTTTGTATATCAAAAAAGTGCAGAAATTATGGACGACCATTATTATGTCAATTCAATAGCAGGTATACCCACAATTGATATTATTGAGTTTGACCCTTTTACTAAAACAAATTTCAACAAGCATTGGCATACTCACCAAGATAATATGGATAATATTAGTAAAGAAACTTTAAAAGCAGTTGGGGAAACTGTTATAAATGTGCTTTATAGCGAATAATTCTATTGCTCTTCACATCCCTGAATGTAAAGTATTTCAAAATCACTTACAATCAAGGAATCCTCAGATACATTACCATTTAGCTGAACATCCATAGGGAAATATTCCATTTCAGCTATTGATAAATATAAGTCTATTATTTCAATAGAGTCTTCATTAGGAAAAATTACAACATACTCATCAAGACTAATCTCGTCTTTAAACAAATGAAGACCTTCCCCATAAATCCACCATCCTTTATATTCTGTAAATAAATTATCATCTGAGTTATTTTCCTTTTTATCAAGACACGAAACAAAAAGAAAAAACATCAAAAATGATATAAAAATTTTATCCATAATTTATTTATAAAAATTCATTTCATCAATGTAAGACCAAGCCTTTTCAGGAACTAAAAACGAGACTTTCTTTTTATTTTTTATTGACCTTCGAATAAAACTAGATGAAACATCAATAATTGGAGCATCTTTTAGATAAGTAACATTTTTATAAATCTCTTTATAATTAATATTTGGACGAGGATAGACAATAATTGGATGGTGACTTACAATTTGCATATAGTTTTTCCATTTGCTTATTGAGTTAATATTGTCAGCTCCCATTATTAAAGAAAATTTATAGCCTTGATACTTGCCTATAAGGTAAGCTAAAGTATCAATAGTATATGAGGGCTGGGATAATGAAAATTCAATGTCAGAAGCAATTAAATTATCGATATCATTTATCTCAGCTCTTATAATTTGTAATCTATGATATTGATCAAGCAAAGATGATTTTTTCTTTAAGGGGTTTTGAGGAGACACTACAAACCACACCTGATCTAAATTAGTATATTCCACAATATACGATGCAATTGCCATATGGCCTATATGGAAAGGATTAAAAGAGCCAAAAAATAAACCTACATTCATATTAAATTATTTAATAAAACTCTCTATTAACTTTAAGGTTTCTTGACATGCTATTTCTAAGTTATCATTAACAATTATATGATCAAATTCATCCTTTAAGGCAATTTCTTGTGAGGCCTTATCTAGTCTAGTAATAATATTTTCTTTAGAATCAGTTCCTCTTGATTTTAATCTTTTAGACAAAACATCAAAAGAGGGCGGCATAATAAATAATGCTAAACAATTATTATGCATTTTCTTCTTAATATTTATTCCGCCTATCGCATCAACATCAAAAATAACATGATTGTTGTTATTCCATATTTTTTCTAACTCTGAATTTAATGTGCCATAAAACTGATTAGAATAAACCTGCTCCCATTCCAAAAACTCTTTGTTAGCAATCCTAAATTTAAACTCATTTTCACTCAAAAAATAATAATCTTCACCATCAACTTCGTTACCTCTTTTGCTCCTAGTGCAAGCAGATATCGAAAAACGTAATGATTTTTCATGATCAGTTAAAAATCTAACAATCGATGTCTTTCCTGCACCTGATGGTGCTGATATAACAATTGATTTCCCTTCCACTACAAAATATTTAATAATTGTTCTTTAATTTTTTCTAGCTCATCCTTCATCTGCACAATAAGCCTTTGCATATCAGCATCAGAAGATTTTGAGCCTATTGTATTAATTTCTCTTCCAATTTCTTGAGCTATAAAGCCAAGTTTCTTCCCATTTGGGAAATCAGTTTTTACGGTATCAGTAAAATATTCTAAATGTGCCTTTAGCCGTACCTGTTCCTCTGTTATATCTTGCTTTTCCAGATAAAAAATTAGTTCTTGCTCGAGCCTGTTTTCATCAACTTTCTTACTTTCAATACTTGAAATCTTTTCAAATAAGTTTTGTTTTATTTTCTTTATTCTAGAATCAGCAAAGGGCTTAATATCTAGTAATAATGAACTTATTTTTTTTATTCTTAGATTTATGTCTTTTTCTAATTTAAGACCTTCAGTTGTTCTATATTTAATTAATTCTGCAATTGCTTTTAAGATTGAGCTTTTAATTTGTGTCCAATCTTCTTCAACTATATTATCTTCTTTTGTAATATAAACATTAGGCATCTTTAAAACAGTGGGAAGTAAATCAGCATCAAAAGACTTCATAGTAAACATATTATTAGTTGCGGAAAGCGCTTTCCTTAGCTCAAATATTTGACTATAATATTCTTTAATCGCTTGAGTGTTGAGTGTGTTTTGTAATGTTGATTCATTTTTCTCTTTCCAAACAGAAAGCTCTACCTTTCCTCTAAATAAGTTTTCTGATAAAAGCTTTCTTAATCCAATCTCTTTATCTCTATAAGCAGATGAAATTTTAACATTTGCATCTAATTGCTTAGAGTTTAGTGATTTTACTTCAATTATAAAATTAGCTTTAGCTAAATTTAATTCACTCTTTCCATAGCCTGTCATTGATTGAATCATAATATCATATTTTACACAAAACTATGAAAGTTAATCTGTTTTCACTTTTTTTTGTGGTAGACTTACTAAAAAAACTGCAGTAAAAATAAAACAAGTAGAAATAATTTTCTGAATATCTAATGTGTCAACATTTAATGATAAAGCAATTAAAGACGCAAGCAATGGCTGAAGATATATATAGACACTGACAGTTGATGGGGTTAATGACTTTAATGCAAAACCATTAAATAAATAAGCAATAAATGTTGTAAATATTATTACAAATAAAACTTTTAAATAAATTTCATTGGTGAAAGTTTGCAAGTCAATTAACATAAGGTTTTCATAGCCAAATGGCATCACAAAAATCAAGCCAAATAAGAAAACATAAAACATTACCGTAATAGGATGATATCGCTTCATTAGATCTTTTACTAAAACTAAGTAAAGTGCATAGCTAGTTGCATTAATAAAAACTAGAAAATTACCAATTAAAAAATTATTATTAAAGCTAAAATCTCCAGAATTAAGAATAAGATTACACGCACCAATAAAACCAAAAATAATTCCTATAATTTTCCTTAAACTTATTTTATCTCTTAAAAGTATTGCTGAAATTACAATCACTAAAATTGGATTAGTAGTCATAATAATAGCGGCATTAATGGGTGTTGTGAGACTTAACCCTTCGAAAAAAAATAATTGATTAATAGCAACTCCAAAAAGACCACATGCGGAAAATCGAATAATATCTGATCTATTAATTTTTTCATTTATAAACGATTTGAAAAAAATAAAAAAAAGAAAAACTCCTGTAGAAACTCTAAGTAAAATAAAGCCTGAAGGTTTAATGAATTCTGGCATAACATCTTTAGCGATTGAGTAATTTAAAGCATAAATTAAATTAACAATAAAAAGAGCTAAATGTGCAAATATTATTTTGTTCAAATTTGATTTGTTTAATAAAATTGTCTAATAATTTAGTGGTTGATTTTAATACTTTTACAAAAGTATATAAACAAAAACTTTAGATTAAGTATTAACAAAAACAATTTAACTGAATGGAAAGAAATGTAATTATTAGTGGAACCGGTAGCGGTGTCGGTAAAGCCTTAGCAAGTTTAATGCTAAGCAAAGGATACATGGTTGCAGGGATTTCTAGAAAAAATAGTATAACTAATACAAATTTTAACTTTATAAAGGCAGACTTAAGTAATGAAAAAAAGTTATTATCACTAAAAATTCCAAGTTTTGTAAATTCAAAACATACAATTTTAGTTAATAATGCTGGAGATATAGGTGAAATAAAGCCATTAGGAAGAAGAGATAATAAAGAAATAATTTTAGAGTATATGGTAAATATTATTGCTCCAACTATTATCTTAAATAAATTCCTTGCCAAAATAAAAAAGCAAAGCAATACTAAGCATACATTAATTAATATCAGCTCAGGTGCTGCATTCCGACCAATTACAAGCTGGTCAACTTATTGCGCATCTAAATCTGCACTAAAAATGTTAAATTCTTGTATTAATGAAGAATTTAACAACTTAAAATCATTTTCTATTTCGCCAGGAATTATAGACACAGATATGCAATTAAAAATTAGATCTGCAAAAGAAGAAGAATTCCCTTTGTTAGAAAACTTTAAAAATTATCATAAAAATGGAGATCTAGAAAAAGCTGAGGATATCGCCATGAAGATACTATATGTAATTGAAAATCAAGAAAATTTTGAATCAAATGAGCTCTTACTTAGAGAAATCTCAATTTAGATAAAATACTCAAAAAAACTCTTAAAAAAAACAAAAAAACATACTTAAAATACTGATTTACAACTACTTATTATGCTTCTTAGATTTTGAACAATATAATGTGTAAAAAGTCAGAGAAAAACCAGGAAAAAAACAGAAAAAAAAATATAAATAACTGATAATCATATGTTTAAATCAAATTTTTGAAAAAACAATTAAGACGTGTTTTTTTAGCCTACTTTAAAATAAGTTAAGCTTTAAATAAGATAAATATCATTTATACTATAAGTTTGCTGTAGTATTAATCAAATTATTAAATTATTATGGATAATGTATTTAAGTATTTTAATGGCTTTTTTCAAGGCTTAACAGGTTTAATTATGACAGTTTTAGGACTAGGTGTTGCTGTAGAAATTCTTTTTGGAAATGGTGCTATGTTTGGACTGTCAGTGATTGACAATGTAATGGGAGTTATCAACGGATTAGGTGGTGCAGGATTTGCTGGATTAGTTGGTTTATGTGTATTATTCTCACTTTTAACTAAAAAGTAAGAATAATTATTAAATTTTAATTAAATAGCCCTGCTTCTTTTAAGTAGGGCTATTTTTTTTTAGAAATTTAATTCTATCTTTAGCAAATCAATAAAACTTTTATGAAAAAATTATATTCACTTATAATAGATACACTAAACAAAGCGATTTCGTTATCATTATCTTTTTTATGCCTTGGAATTATTGTACAATTAATAGTGGATGATAAAATTTTAAGCTGGGATCCAGTGGGAAATGTTCAAGACGCAGGAAGTTCATTTATTGGTGTGATAGCGTTAGTTGTGCTATATTTACTATTTATTAAAAAATAGAGTTATTTTCTAATGGGCTTGAAGCCAATTTTCTCCAACTCCAGTATCCACAACTAATGGAACTGAAATATCACAGACATTAGACATACAGTCATTTACGACTGCTCTTAATTCAAATTCTTCAGTTTTTAACATATCAAAAATAAGTTCATCATGTACTTGTAGTAACATTTTAGACTTTAAATTTCGTTTAGACAACTCTGTATCAATATCAATCATTGCTTTTTTAATAATATCAGCAGCAGAGCCCTGAATGGGGGCATTGATTGCATTTCTCTCAGCAGCATTTCTCATAATTGCATTTCTGGAATTAATATCTTTTAAATAACGTCTTCTACCAAATATTGTTTCTACAAATTCATTTTCTCTAGCTTTGTTAATAGAATGATCCATATATATTTTTATACCAGGAAATTCCTCAAAATATTGTTCAATAACCTCTTTCGCCTCCTTACGACTCATTCCAGTATTTTGTGCTAATCCAAATGCAGATATACCATAAATAATCCCAAAATTCACAGATTTTGCCTTTGACCTCATATTTCTTGTGACATCCTCAACATTTACTTTAAATACTTTGGCAGCTGTGGCAGTGTGAATATCAATACCTTCATTAAAAGCCTTAAGCATTGTACTATCTTTACTCAAAGAAGCCATAATTCTTAATTCAATTTGTGAATAATCTGCAGCAAGTAAAAGGCAGTCTTTGCTTGCAGTAAATGATTCTCTTACCTTCATCCCCCTAGTTGTTCGAATAGGTATATTTTGAATATTGGGATTAGTTGAGCTGAGTCTTCCCGTAGCAGCCACAGATTGATTAAAAGTAGTATGTATTTTACCATTATTATCAACTAAGAGTGGCAAAGCATTAACATAGGTGCTAAGTAGTTTTTTTATTTCTCTGTATTCCAATATGTGTTCAATTATATCATGCTCTTCTTTTAATGATTGTAACGTTTCTTCAGAAGTTGAATATTGTCCAGATTTTGTTTTCTTAGGTTTTTTTACGAGATTCATTTGATCAAACAGCACTTCTCCTAATTGCTTTGGAGATGAAATATTAAATTCTGATCCAGCTAAATTGTAAATCTTTTCCACAGAACTATTTAAAACCTTTTCTAGCTCAATTGAGTACTCATTTAGCATCTTAGTGTCTAAAGAAATTCCATAACCCTCCATCTTTGCTAAAACTCTAATTAATGGCATCTCAATATTTAAAAATAAATCTTTAGATTTAATATTCTCTAATTCTTTAAGAAATATGGGATATAAACTCTGAATCACTTGAATTCTTTGTGAAGAAACTTCTGTAAGCTTATCGCTACTTAAATATGTAAGTGTGTTTTTGTTAGGGGATTTTCGCAATAACTCTTTATCACTCTCGATACTTAAAGACAGATAATTTTCTGAAATAACATCAAGATTGTGCCTCATATCAGGATGCAAAATATAGTGAGCTATATTTATATCAAAAATACTTCCTACTAAAACTATTCCTAAATCATCTAATATTTTGATCTGTGACTTGATGTTATATGAGATTTTAGTAATCTTTAAATCCTCAAAAATTTGTTTTAATAATTGAGTATAATTTTCGGAGCTATTTATTAGATTAATAAAAACAAATTCATTTTCTTTAAATGAGAGTCCCAAACTAGAAGTATTATCTTTATCGTAGATAAAATTAAAAACTAATATATCCTCTTGAGAATTAACCTCAAAAAAATTGGTAAGATCTTTAATTGTAGAAATAGTTTTTGTGTTTGACTTAATATTAAATCCAGTTTTCAATTTGATTGCTGGAACAACATTTGAAAACAAATCAAATTGAGTATCATTTGTTTTTTCATTTTCTATAGGTTTATTTTCTTCTTCTTTAAGGGTTTCATCATTATTTTTAGCAAGTAGAGAAAATCTGTTTAAAAAATTTCTAAACTCAAGTTCTTCAAAAAGTACTGTTAATTCGTCAAGATTATTAAAATCTAGCTCCATTTCGTCAAACTCAAAATCTATTGGAACATCAGTGATAATAGTTACAAGTTTTTTTGATAATAATCCAATCTCTTTTGAAGATTCAACTTTCTCCTTAATTTTACCTTTTAATTGATCTGTGTTAGCAAACAAACCCTCGACAGAATCATAATCATTTATAAATTTTTGAGCTGTTTTTTTTCCAACTCCTGAAATACCAGGAATATTATCAGCTGCATCCCCCATCATTGCAAGAAAATCAATTACTTGATCAACTCTTTTTATCTGAAACTTATCTAACACTTCCTTGATACCCCAAGTTTCAGTTGGCTGCCATTTATTTCCAGGTCTATACATAAAAATATTTTCCGAAACAAGCTGCGCAAAATCTTTATCAGATGTCATCATAAACACTTGAAAACCATTTTTCTCCGCCTTCTTAGCAATCGTTCCAATCACATCATCAGCTTCGTAACCATCCATAAATAACTTAGGAATCTTTAAAGCATTTAATAATTTATCAATATATGGCAACGCAATAGAAATACCCTCAGGCATAGCATCTCTATGGGCTTTATATTCTGGAAAATCTATATGTCTTTCTGTTGGTTTTTTAGTGTCAAAAACAACTGCAATATGTGAAGGGTTTTCCTTTCTTAAAATTTCAAGAAGAGAGTTAGTAAAACCAAAAATTGCAGAAGTTTCTAAACCTTTTGAATTAATTCTAGGATTTTTAGCAAATGCAAAGTATGCTCTGTAGATAAGAGCAAAAGCATCTAGTAAAAATAATTTGTTTTTGGTTGGTATCATTAAGTAAAAATACAGATTTATACCTCAATTTAGTTTCAAAAGATTAATTTTATTGTAGAATAAAACATTAATAATGAATGCTAAAAAATTAATTAAAACAATAAAATATCCACTAGTTTTTTTACTAATTATGTGGAGCATAAAGTTCATAGAAATTTTTTATAATACTTCTTATGTAGATTTTGGCGTATTGCCTAGATCATTTGAAGGATTAAAAGGAATACTTTTCTCACCAATAATACATAAAGATTTTAATCACTTAATCAATAATTCTATGCCAATTATAGTGTTGGGTTCTAGCTTAATTTACTTCTATCCAGAAATTAAATTTAAATTAATTTCCTGGCTGTATTTCACCTCGGGTATTTTACTTTGGGGGATCGGCAGAGAAAGCTTTCATATTGGGGCTAGCGGTTTTATTTATGCTCTAGCAGGTTTTATTTTTTTTAGTGGCTTAATGAAAAAAAACAAGAGACTGTCTGCGCTTTCACTTGTTGTGGTTTTTATTTATGGGAGTATGTTTTGGGGTTTACTCCCAACACACGAAAATGTTTCATGGGAAGGACATCTTTCCGGATTAATTACTGGACTAATTATTGCGTTTTTTTTTAAGGATTTAGGGCCAAAAAAAGATGTCTATCAATGGGAAATTGATGAAGAGGAGGAGTTAAAAAAGAATAAGAATGATATTAAAATAACATACAATTATATAGCAAAGAAATAACTAATTATTTTTTTACTCCAAAATTAGAGGTAAACCAAGCCCTTTCATGAAAATAATAAAAAATTAATTTCACAATTCTATCTAAAACAACTAAAAATCCTGCCCCACCCTTAGATATAGGCTCTAGGTCAAAAAAAGGCGGTAGTTCTGTTAAAACAAAGTAAGTGGTAGTCATAGCAAGTGAATTCCATGTAATAGACTTTAGTATATGTCTTCGCTTATTTATTTTTACTTTACTCATAGTGTACAATTTCTTGGACAATAATACGAAATTTAATAACGAAATATTTTTGAAAAAATGTATTTTCGCCAGTAATGAAAAAAATTAGAAATTTTTGCATCATAGCCCATATTGATCATGGAAAAAGCACTTTGGCAGATAGACTACTTGAATTTACTGGAGCAGTTAGTGAACGAGACTCTCAAGATCAGTTATTGGACGATATGGATTTAGAAAAAGAAAGAGGAATTACAATTAAGAGTCATGCTGTTCAAATGACATATCAATACAATAATGAAGAGTATGTATTAAATCTAATTGATACCCCTGGGCATGTTGACTTTTCATATGAAGTTTCTCGCTCTATTGCAGCATGTGAGGGAGCCTTACTAATTGTGGATGCTGCTCAAGGAATTCAAGCTCAAACTATATCAAATCTATACCTTGCACTTGAAAACGATCTTGAAATTATTCCAGTATTAAATAAAATTGATCTTCCAAGTGCTGAACCTGAAGTTGTAAAAGATCAAATAGTTGATCTAATTGGATGCAAACATGAAGATATAATTCCCGCAAGTGCCAAAACAGGAGTTGGTATTGAACAAATATTGGAAGATATAATTTTAAAAATCCCTCCCCCTAAAGGAGACCCTAACATGCCTTTACAGGCAATGATTTTTGACTCTGTGTATAATACCTTTAGAGGTATTGAAGCGTATTTTAAAATAATTAACGGTACAATTCAAAAAGGGCAAAAAGTTAAATTCATGTCTACAGAAAAAGAATATTTTGCTGATGAAATTGGAGCACTTAGATTAAAACAATTTCCAAAAAAAAATATGAGCTGTGGTGAGGTTGGTTATATAATATCTGGTATTAAAGAAGCAAAAGAGGTAAGAGTAGGAGATACAATAACAACAGTAGAAAACTCAGCTAAAGAGCCAGTAAAAGGTTTTGAAGAAGTAAAACCAATGGTATTCGCCGGTATTTATCCAGTAGACAATGAAGACTTTGAAGAGCTTAGAAGTTCTATGGAAAAGCTACAGCTAAACGATGCCTCTCTTACTTTCGAGACAGAATCATCGGCGGCTCTTGGATTTGGTTTTCGTTGTGGTTTTTTAGGAATGCTACATATGGAAATAATTCAGGAAAGACTAGAAAGAGAGTTTGAGATGACTGTAATAACAACGGTGCCAAATGTTTCTTACTTTGCATATAAAAGCAATAAAGAAAAGCTAGTAATTCATAACCCTTCAGACTATCCTGACCCTAGCACTTTAGATTATGTTGAAGAGCCATACATAAGAGCGCAAATTATTACAAAATCAGATTTTATAGGCCAGGTTATGACTCTTTGTATTTCAAAAAGAGGAGAATTAAGGAATCAGGTTTATTTAACAACAGACAGAGTAGAACTTACATTTGAAATGCCACTTGGGGAAATTGTTTTCGATTTCTATGATAGATTAAAATCTGTTTCTAAAGGATATGCATCTTTTGATTACTACCCAATTGATTACAAAATTTCCAGTCTAGCCAAGCTAGATATTCTTTTAAATGGAGACCCGGTAGACGCACTCTCTGCACTAGTACATAAAACAAACTCTTATTCTCTAGGAAAAAAATTATGCTCAAAATTAAAAGAGCTGATACCAAGACAACAATTTGATATTGCTATTCAGTCAGCAATAGGTTCTAAGATAATTTCTAGAGAAACTGTTAAAGCTTTAAGAAAAGATGTTACAGCCAAGTGCTATGGAGGAGATATAAGTAGAAAAAGAAAGCTTCTAGAGAAACAAAAGAAAGGGAAAAAGAGAATGAGACAGGTTGGTAATGTAGAAATCCCTCAGGAAGCATTTGTAGCTGTATTGCAATTAGATGATTAAATTACTACTTTTGAATAAACTAGATACGGATGGGTAGAGCATTTGAGTTTAGAAAAGCACGAAAAATGAAGAGATGGTCTAAAATGGCCAAAACTTTCACAAGAATTGGGAAGGATATTGTAATGTCAGTCAAAGAGGGCGGAGCAAATCCAGAGACAAATTCTCGATTAAGGCAAGTGATGCAAAATGCTAAGGCTGCAAATATGCCCAAGGATAATGTTTTACGTGCAATTAAAAAAGCAAGCAGTAAAGAAACAGCTAATTATGAAGAAATTACACTTGAAGGGTACGCGGTTTACGGTGTAGCTATATTTGTTGATTGCGCATCAAATAATAATAACAGAACAGTTGCAGATGTTAGGTCCTATTTCAGTAAATGTGATGGAGCATTAGGCACAAATGGCTCTCTAGAGTTTATTTTTAATAGGAAAGGGGTTTTTACAATAGACCCTATGAATATAACAATAGATATTGAAGAGCTAGAAATGGAGTTGATTGATGTTGGTTTAGAAGAGCTTGAAATTGATGACGAGGCAATTACGATCTATTGTAACCTTTCAGACTTCAATAATATGCAAGTAAAATTAGAAAAATTAAATATTGAGATTCAAAACTCTGAGCTACAGAGAATTCCAAATAATTTAAAAAGAATCTCTGCAGATGAATCAATAAAAGTTTTAAAATTACTTGATTTATTAGAAGAAAATGATGATGTTCAGCAAGTATTTCATAATATGGAGCTGACAAATGAAATTTTAAAAGCTATGGAAAATGAATAGTAATTAATTAAAATATAATAATTAAAAAAATGAATGTTTTAATATTAGGCAGTGGGGGAAGAGAACATGCTTTAGGTAAAAAAATTTCAGAAAGTAGTCAGTGTAAAAAATTATTCTTTGCTCCAGGAAATGCTGGAACAAAGCTAGTTGGAAAAAATGTAAACATCTCTCTAAAAGAATTTGATAAATTAAAAGAATTTGCGCTTGAAAAAAATATAAATTTAATTGTTGTAGGGCCAGAAGACCCATTAGTTGATGGTATAACAGATTTTTTCAGCAATAAAGTAGAAACACAGGATATAATTATCATCGGACCTTCAAAATTAGGCGCACAACTAGAGGGTAGTAAACATTTTGCCAAAGAATTTATGCAAAGACATAATATTCCTACAGCAAAATCTAAAACATTCACAAAAGAAAATATTCAAGATGGTTATAATTATTTAGAAACCCTTAACTCACCTTATGTACTAAAAGCCGATGGGCTTGCAGCTGGAAAAGGAGTTTTAATTATTAACAAAATTGAAGAGGCTAAGCAAGAGCTTAATAAAATGGTACTTGAAAAGAAATTTGGAATTGCTAGTTCAAAAGTTGTGATTGAAGAATTTTTAAAAGGTATTGAATTCTCTGTTTTTATTCTCTCTGATGGGGATTCTTATAAAATACTTCCTTCGGCCAAAGATTACAAAAGAATTGGTGAAGGTGATCAGGGTCTAAATACAGGAGGAATGGGAGCTGTTTCTCCAGTTCCTTTTATTGATAGGTTTTTCATGGAAAAAGTTGATCAAGAAATAATTAAACCAACAGTAGAAGGCCTGAAAAAGGATGGCATTTTATATCAAGGATTTATCTTCATTGGCTTAATAAAAGTTGGCTCTGAGGCAAAGGTCATAGAGTATAATGTCAGATTAGGAGATCCTGAAACTGAAGTTATAATTCCTAGAATAAAATCAGACTTCTTAAATCTTTTAAAAGGAATCGGTGATGGTACATTTAGCGAGAAAGATCTCAATATTTCAAGCGAAGCAGCTGCAACAGTTATGCTAGTTTCAGAGGGTTATCCAGAAAAATATGAAAAAGGATTTATAATTGATGGTCTTGAAAAAGAATGTGACAGTATTTTCTTTCACGCAGGTACAATTTCAAGCGGTGAGAAAACTATAACAAACGGAGGTAGAGTTTTAGCAGTAACTTCTTTTGGTCAAAATACAGCAGAGGCTATTGATAAATCATACGAGAACCTTAAACTAATTTCATTTAAAGGGAAAAAATTTAGAAATGATATAGGCTTTGATCTATAAAGAAGAGTTATGTTCTTCTCCATTTTTTTTGTGCCTAAACATCATTGTAACCCAAGTAACAAGAAAAAGAAATATTATAAGAATATAGAGATAGTTTATTTTGTTACCAATTAGTGGCATAAACTCAAATGTAAAAGTGAAAAAATCACCAACTGCACTCCAAAAATTTTTCATCATAATTTATAATATTTTGATGTCCAAATTTAAATATTTTTTAATTAAAAGATGATTATAAATAAATTAATAAACCCGCAGCCAAAAGCAATAATATTTTTTATTGCTTTTTCTGTAATATTTTTTTTGATTCCGTTACATCAAAATAGCTTTAGTCTATTTTTTTCATCAATGTATCTCCCTCCTATTGTAATATTTTTATTCTCATTAATTATTATACCAATACATGCTATAGGTCTTAATAATTTGATTTATGAGAACAATGTTATTAAAAAAGAAAATATAATTATTGCTTTTGTTTTTGTTCTGCTCAATTCATTCTATCAAAACTCGTTTAATAATCTAATATGTAGTTTTCTAATGTTGTTTGTCCTAAACTACTTATTTGAAACATACCAAAAAGAGCAACCATTTTATCAAATATTTAATGCAAGTATTATAATAGGAGTTGCAACATATTTTAATCCAAAAATTTCTTTATTTCTTTTGCTAATACTTTACACATCAGCTATTTTCAATCACTTTAAATGGAGAGTGCTAACCGTATCAATTCTTGGCTTCATAACTCCTTTTTTACTACACTTGATTATCTGTTTAACCACAGGAGCAAAATTTTATATTCCTGAAATTCATTTTTCTACTAACACAATAAGCTTAAACGAATTAATCCCATTAAAAACTCATCAAATCATACTAACTATTGCTTTAGTGATAACATGCTTGTTTTCTATTTATGAATTTCTTAGCTGGCTCTACAAAAAAAGTATCAAATCTAGAAAATCATTTTTTATTTTAATCTTTTATGTTATTATCTCTCTTTTAATAATTATACTTTTTGACTATAAAAGCTGGTACCTTTTAATTACTCCTAGTGCAATTTTTATAGCTAATTATTTCACGTATTCTAAGCATAGAAAAATCGCTAATTTAATATTTGTATTATTATTAATTAGTTCATGTTATTATAGGTTTATGATAATAATTTAATATGTAAATTTGTTAAAAAATTAAAGTATGAAATTTGGAGTTGTAATTTTTCCTGGGTCTAATTGTGATAAAGACATGATTTATGTTTTAAGTAATATTCTAAAACTAGAAGTTGTGGAGCTTTGGCATAAAGACAGAGATTTAAAACATTGTGATTTTATCATTCTTCCTGGAGGTTTTTCATTTGGAGACTATCTTAGGTCAGGAGCAATTGCAAAATTTTCTCCAATAATGCAAGAAATAATAACATTTGCAAATAATGGCGGGTATGTTCTTGGAATTTGCAATGGTTTCCAAATACTTACCGAGAGCGGTTTACTTCCTGGAGCTCTGATGCATAATAATAGTCACAAGTTTATTTGCAAAAATATTTTTTTAAAAACAATATCTAAAGAAACAAAAATTACAAGTCTATATAATGACTCTGCAATTAAAATTCCTATTGCACATGGTGAAGGGAAATACTTTGCAGATGATAAAACTCTAGCGTCTTTAGAAGAAAATGATCAAATTTTATTTAAATACTGTGATAGGAATGGGAAGGTAAATAGTGAAGCAAATCCTAACGGTTCTTCATTTAATATAGCGGGAGTATGTAATAAAAATAGAAATGTATTTGGAATGATGCCTCACCCAGAAAGGGCGTCAGATCTCGAGTTAAAAAATACAGATGGTCTTACTTTATTTAAAAGTATTTTAGAAAATATTTAGGTTTTTTATTAAAATATTCTCTAGATTCGTTTTGTGATTTCAAATTTAATAATTTATTCAAATAAGGTAATTTTAATAGTTCTCTGCTGTATCATCTATTCCTGCGGAAATGTTATGCCTTTAACCGGGGGAGAGAAAGATATAATGCCCCCAAGACTAATAAGTGCAAATCCTGCAATTTTGACAAAAAACTTCTCTTATGATAAAATTGTGTTTTTATTTGATGAGAATATAGCTGACAACAATCTAGTTAATAAAATTTTTAGCAGTCCTACAATTATAGATCTTAAACACAAAATAAAAGGAAACCAACTTGAATTATTTTTTGACAAAAAAAAATTAACTAAATCAACATATTTAATTCAGTTAAATCAATCTTTAAAAGATATTAATGAAGGAAATATCTTAAAAAATTTAGAATATGTATTTTCAACAAAAGATATTATAGACTCATTATTTATCTCAGGTTATGCCGTAGACGCCTATTTAGATAAGCCTATGAAAGACATTTGGGTTTTACTTTATAATAAGAGCATTAATGATAGTAATATTTTTAATCACACGCCAAGTTTTATTTCTAAAACTGATTCGTTAGGATTTTTTAACTTTAAGCACCTTGATAATTTAGAATATAAGCTTTATGCTATAGATGGACAAGATATTAAATTAAATTTCAATGATAAAATAGGTTTTAAAAAAAATAGTATTGTTGAAAGGGATGTAGACTCAATTATATACCTTTTTGACCCAAATTTTTCGCATGATTCAATTAAAAAAATATTTTTAGAATCAGAAAAAAACAAAGCTGACTCTATTGAAATCAAGACAGGAAATTTACTAGTTAATTTTAATCAATCAAAAGATATTATTATTCAATTAAGCAAAAACAATCAAATTAAGTTTATCGGTTCTTTTAATCAAACAGATTGCTTAATTAATGATTTAGAAGTGGGACAATATCAAATGATAATATTTATTGATTCAAATAAAAATGGCTGTTGGGACACTGGAAACTTATATAATAACATTCAAGCTGAGCGATCTTTTCTGTATTATAAAAATATAGATATAAGAGAGAATTGGGATCTTGAGTTAGACTGGGCTATTGATTAATTGTAAAACTATCTCTATCTTTTAGAAAATTCATTTGCCTTTTCTGAAGAGCAACATTATCTTTAGATAAAGTAATAGTTTCTATAATGTTAGTTTGATTTGATAAATTTAGGATTTCTGCTCCAAAAACATCATAAACAGATGACTCCCCAGCAAATAAGAAATTTGAATTATCAGTTCCAACTCTATTAACGCCAATTGAAATACATTGATTTTCTATTGCTCTAGCTTTTAATAAAGTTGTCCAAGCATCTATTCTTTTTTGTGGCCAACTTGATAGAAACAATACAACATCATATTCATCATTATTACGGCAAAACACAGGAAACCTTAAATCGTAACATATCAACGGACAAATTTTCCAGCCCTGCTCGTCAATTATTAACCTGCTGTTTCCCTTAGTTAAAAAACGATCTTCTTTAGCTAAAGAAAATAAGTGGCACTTATCATAATATTCATACTCACCGTTACTATATGCCCAAATAAGACGATTATAAATATTATTATTTTCTTTTATCATTAAACTTCCAACAACAGAACATTTTTTTTCTGATGCCAATTGACGCATCCAGCTAACTGTATCTCCATTCATAGCTTCAGCCATCTTAATTTCAGAGGGACAAAATGAAGTATTAAACATTTCTGGAAGTAAAACAATATCAGTTTCATCTACTTTTTCAATCAAAGCATTAAAAAGCTTAATATTTTTCTTCTTATCTAACCAAAATAAGTCTGCTTGAACAATTGATATCTTTAAAAATTCTTTCAATTTTTAATTATTTAAGAAATAAGAATAATAAATTATTATTTTTCTGAGCTTACAGTTGCAGAAATATACTCTCGATTCATTCTAGCAATATACTCTAATGAAATTCCTTTAGGGCATTCAACCTCACACGCTCCAGTGTTTGTGCAGTTTCCAAAACCTTCTTTATCCATTTGATTAACCATATTCACAACACGATCCTTCGCTTCCACTTCGCCTTGAGGAAGATATGAGTATTGAGACACCTTTGCCGCTACAAATAACATTGCAGATGAATTTTTACATGTTGCCACACAAGCAGCACAACCAATACAAGCTGCTGCATCAAAAGCTTTATCGGCATTTGCTTTAGGAATAGGAACTGCATTTGCATCTTGAGTGTTTCCAGAGGTATTAACTGAGACAAAGCCTCCAGCCTGCTGAATCCTATCAAAAGCAGATCTATCAACAACTAAATCTTTAATAACCGGCATAGATCCTGATCTAAAAGGTTCAATATAAATTGTTTCTCCGTCTTTAAAAGAACGCATGTGAAGCTGACAAGTAGTTGTGCCTCTCATTGGGCCATGAGCTTGTCCATTAATATACATAGAACACATTCCACAGATACCTTCTCTACAATCATGATCAAAAGCAACGGGCTCCCCTCCCTCATGTATTATATTACTGTTAAGAACATCAATCATTTCTAGAAATGAAGAATCCTCTGAAATATCCGAAATAGGATAAGTTTCAATTTTTCCTTTAGCCTGGCTATTTTTTTGCCTCCAAATTTTTAATGTTAAATCCATATTTACTATTTATATGATCTTTGCTTAAGCTCAATATCATTAAACTCAAGGTGTTCCTTGTGCAATATAGCTTCAGATGGTTCTCCAACAAATTCCCATGCTGAAGTAAATGCAAAATCTTTATCATTTCTTAAAGCTTCTCCTTCAGGAGTTTGCGACTCCTCTCTAAAATGCCCTCCAGCTGATTCTGTTCTTTCTAATCCATCCTTAGCAAAAAGCTCTCCAAGCTCTAAAAAATCTGCTACTCTTCCGGCTTTTTCCAGCTCTGTATTCATTTCATTTTTATCTCCAGGAATTCTAACATTTTCCCAAAATTCTTTTCTAATTGTTTTAATCTCACTTATTGCATGCTCTAGTCCTTCTTTACTTCTAGCCATTCCGGCAAATTCCCACATTACTTTTCCTAATCTTTTATGAAAATAGTCTACAGGCTTATCCCCTTTAATATTAATTAACTTATCAATAGTATCTGAGACATTTTTTTCAGCTATTTCAAACTCCTTTAAATCAGTAGAGATTGGCCCTGTTCTAATATCATTGGATAAAAAATCACCAATTGTATATGGAAGAACAAAATATCCATCAGCTAATCCTTGCATAAGCGCAGATGCACCAAGCCTATTAGCTCCATGATCAGAAAAATTAGCCTCACCAATACAATAGCAACCAGGAATTGTAGTCATTAAATTATAATCTACCCATACACCTCCCATTGTATAATGAACAGCAGGGTAAATCATCATTGGGGTTTTGTAAGGATTCTCGGCAACAATTTTCTCATACATTTGAAATAAATTACCATACTTCTGCTCAACAACTTCTTCGCCAAGCTCTATTATTTTTTCTAACGAAGGTTGATTTATACCGGACACTAAAGCTTTTTCTTTTCCATACCTCTGAATAGCTGCTGAGAAATCAAGATAAACAGCTTCACCAGTAGAATTGACGCCATGCCCAGCATCACATCTTTCCTTTGCAGCCCTAGAGGCAACATCTCTTGGAACTAAATTTCCAAAAGCAGGATATCTTCTTTCCAAATAATAATCTCTGTCCTCTTCTTTTAAATCTGTGGGCTTAAGTGTTTTAGCTCTAATTTTTTCAGCATCTTCTAAATGCTTCGGAACCCAGATTCTACCATCATTTCTAAGTGATTCCGACATTAAGGTTAGTTTAGACTGATGCTCTCCAGATCTTGGAATACAGGTTGGGTGTATTTGAGTATAGCATGGGTTGGCAAAAAAAGCGCCATTTCTATGAATCTTCCAGGCAGCAGTTGTATTTGATCCCATTGCATTTGTAGACAAGAAAAAGACATTTCCATAACCTCCACTGGCAATTACTACTGCATGTGCAGAATGTCGTTCAAGCTCTCCTGTTATTAGATTTCTAGCAATAATACCACGTGCCTTTCCATCTACTTTAACAAGCTCTACCATTTCATGCCTATTAAACATCTGTATTTTACCTTTTGCAATTTGACGATTCATAGCAGAATAAGCTCCTAGAAGAAGCTGTTGACCTGTTTGACCTCTTGCATAAAACGTTCTTGAAACAAGAACACCACCAAAAGATCTATTATCAAGCAGTCCCCCATAGTCTCTCGCAAATGGAACTCCTTGAGCAACACATTGATCAATAATATTTACTGAAACCTCTGCTAGTCTATAAACATTTGCTTCTCTTGCTCTATAGTCACCACCTTTAACTGTGTCGTAGAACAATCTGTAAATAGAATCTCCATCATTTTGATAATTCTTTGCGGCATTTATACCACCTTGAGCTGCGATAGAATGAGCTCTTCTTGGAGAATCTTGATAACAAAAAGCCTTTACATTATATCCCATTTCCGCCAAAGATGCAGAGGCAGATCCTCCTGCAAGCCCAGTTCCTACAACAATTATATCAATATTTCTTTTATTGGCAGGACCAACAACATTAATATCATTTTTGTGCTTAGTCCATTTATCTTTAATTGGCCCTTCTGGTGTTTTACTATCTAAAATCATTTAATTAAAAGAGTATTGATTAATAAAATGAACTAAAGCAATTGTAGAAAAACCAAGAGAAATTAAAATACTGTAAGCTGTTCCTGCAACTTTAATTGCTGAATTATATTTTTTATGATTTGCACCAACAGATTGAAAGGCTGATTTAAAACCATGGTTTAAATGAAAACCTAAGACGATAAAGGAAATAACATATACTCCTGTGTAGATTGGGCTAGAAAATAAATTAACCACAAGGTCATAATCTGTGGTGCCTTCAGGAAGACCAACGAATTTAATTTCGTAAAAATAATCTCGCAAATGTAAGATCAGGAAAACTATAACCAGCCCACCAGAAATAATCATGGATCGAGATGAAAGATCAGCATTTTTACTAGATTGATTAAACGCATATTTTTCAGGCCTAGCCTTTCTATTTTGAAGCGTTAATTTTATTCCCATACCAATGTGAATGATAAAACCTAAAGCGAGAACATATTGCATTAAATATATGACTGGATTAGTTGCCATAAAGTGAGCTGCATCATTAAAAAGCTCTTTAGATGATGCCAATGTAAAAGAATTAATCACTAGATGGGTGATTAAAAAAATAATTAAAAAGAGCCCTGAAAGGGCCATGATTAATTTCCTTACAATTGAAGATAATTTCATTTAATTTTAAAAATATTTTGACAAAGGTATGACTCATATCGGACAAAAACAACAATATTAGGTAATTCAGAACCATTATAGATAAACTCTATTTTTTGTTATAACTTTGGAAAAAATTAATTAGCATGAAATATAATTCACTTAATAAAGATATATTTAATAAAAACAGAGCACTATTTTCTCAAAAATTTGAGAAAAATTCACTTGCTATTTTCAATTCTAATGATATAATGCCAACAAATGCAGACGGAACCATGCCTTTTAAACAAAATAGCGACCTATTCTGGCTTAGCGGTATAGACCAGGAAGAAAGTGTTTTAATAATAGTCAATAATAATTCGGCTTTTGAGGAGTTATTATTTCTTAAAGAAACTAATGAACATATTGCAATATGGGAGGGAGCAAAATTATCTAAACTAGAAGCTCAAAAAAACTCTGGCATCCAAAAAGTTTACTGGTTAGATGAACTAGAGCATTTTCTTAAAGATAAAATTTCTGAAATAGACAATGTCTATCTTAATAAAAATATTCATTCAAGATCTTCTTCTGAAGTTCAAACAAGAGATGATCGTTTTAGAAATAAAATTAAAAATCAATTTCCTAATAAAAAAATTAAAGAGATTGCTCCACTAATGCATAAATTAAGATTTATTAAATCTAATTTAGAAGTTGAACTTATGCAGCATGCATGTAATATTACCGAAAAAGGCCTTAGAAGAATTTTACCAATTATAAAGCCCGGCATTATGGAGTATGAAATTGAAGCTGAGCTAATGCATGAATTCTTATCAAATAGGTCAACTGGTTTTGCTTATCAGCCTATTATAGGATCAGGCTCTGACTCATGTGTATTGCATTATATAGAGAATAATAAAAAATGTCTTGATGGAGATGTTTTACTGATGGATTTTGGAGCAGAATATGCTAACTATACTTCTGACTTAACAAGAACAGTTCCTGTTAACGGAGTGTTTTCTGCAAGACAAAGAAATGTCTACAATGCCGTTCATAGAGTTATGAAACAGGCAACCAATATGTTAAGACCAGGAACAGATCATAAAAAAATGCAACAAGAGGTTGTAAAAATAATGGAAGGAGAATTAATTACGCTTGGATTATTTGACAGGCATGATATCAAAAAACAAGACCCTAAAAACCCATTATTTAAAAAATATTTTATGCACGGAACTTCACACTCTTTAGGTTTAGATGTTCATGATGTTGGCGACACGAATGCCCCAATGGCTGAAGGCATGGTGTTTACATGTGAGCCAGGAATATACATTAGAGACGAAGGGATTGGAATTAGGTTAGAAAATGATATTTTAATTACAAAAGGAGATCCAAATGATCTTATGAAAAATATCCCAATTGAAATCGATGAAATAGAAGAATTAATGAATAGCTAATTAGAACCACCAGAATATTAACCTACTTTTTTTATTCCCTTGATTCATGGGTAAAATATAAAATCTAGCATTTACTTTTTTTAACTGCTGTTTTATAATTATCAAACTATTGCTTTTAGAAACTAAGCTTGAAAAAACTTTGACTTGCTCTTTAAATAATATACTCTCTTTAATTAATCTTTTTATAAATAATTGCTCTCCTCCATTACACCACAACTCATTAGCCTGACCTGAAAAATTTGGTGTTATAGCTTTTTTATTTTCTGATTTCTTTAAATTGTTTGCTTTTAATAAAGCATTTTTTGCAGCTTCTTCTTTTGAAGAATGGAAAGGAGGATTACAGACGGTAAAATCAAAATAATCATTTTCCGTTATAATATTTTTTAATAGAAAACTTTTGTTCAATTGTCTGCGAATATTAATTTTTTTATCTAGGTTTTTTGTGGAAAGTATATTTTTTTTTGAAACTTCTATTGCCGTTAAATCAAATTCAGATCCAACCATAATCCAATTAAAGTGTTGAGCGCCTAAAATACAATATATTGCATTGGCTCCAGAACCAATATCTAGGCCTCGTAATTGCTGCTCATTAGAATAATTAAATTTTTTATGAATAAAACCTTTAAGGTGTAGTAAATAATTTAATCTTCCCGGAACACCCGGAATAAGATAGCCTTTTGGCAAATAATATTTAGATAAGCTGAAATTTGCAAGTAATAACGACCTGTTTAACTCATAGATAGCTTCATTAGAGTTAAAATCTATTGTTTCTTTATTGAACTCATTAAGATTAACATACTCAACAAGCCGAGAATTATATTTAACTAATTCTTTAAAATTATAGCCCGTTTTAAAAGGATTATTATTGTGCAAAGCAGGAAATTGATAAAAACAAATTATGAGGATTATTCATGTTCTTTCATTCCATCCCACCCTTGCGCAGTTAAGTTGTGGATGCTTCCGTCATTTGCAACAAATTTATTTCCTTCTGAAACATCTGTAACATATCCAACGATTGTAAAGTCTGGATCTTTTTTAATTTTCTCGTAATCTGCCTGATTTATAGAAAATAATAACTCGTAATCTTCTCCTCCTGATAATGCGCAAAAAATTGGATTTAAATTAAATTCATTAGCTAAATTCATTACAGTATAATCTACAGGTATTTTTTCTTCATGAATTCTAATTCCAACATTTGACGAAGATGCAATATGTAGAGCTTCTGAAGATAAACCATCAGAAATATCAATCATTGAAGTCGGTGTTATTTTTAAGTCATGTAAAATTTTAGTGTACTTCACTGCCGCATCTGGCTTTAACTGTCTTTGTAGGGAATAATCATTTCCGCTAAGATCAGGCTGAACAGATGGATTTGATTTGAAAATTTCTTTTTCTCTTTTTAAGAGCTGTAACCCCAAGTAGGCAGCTCCCAAATCACCAGTAACAACAAGTAAATCATTTACCTTTGCTCCCGATCTGTAAGCAATGTTTTTTTTTGAAACTGAACCATAAACACTAATAGAAATCATTAATCCTGACATAGAAGAAGTCGTATCTCCTCCAATCAAATCTACATTATATTTTTCACATGCTAAATTAATACCCAAATACAGTTCTTCTAACGCTTCGACACTAAATCTATTAGATGCCGCAATACTAACAGTGACATGAGTGGCCTGTCCATTCATTGCGCATATATCAGAAACATTAACAGCAATAGATTTGTAACCCAAATGTTTTAATGGGCTGTAAGCAAGATCAAAATGAACACCTTCAACCAACATATCAGTGCTAATTAAACTAAAGTCTTTACCAATATCAAGAACAGCACAATCATCTCCAATACCTTTGATAGTTGATTTATTTTTACATTTAATCCCCTTTGTTAGTTTAGCTATAAGCCCAAATTCTCCAAGAGAAGAAATTGGGGTCATATTAATTGTTTCATCATTTAATAAAGTCATCTGACAAAGATACTATTTATGTGTAATTCATTTTGTAAATTTGCAAAAGTATCTTTAAAAACTATTTGTATATGATTAATATTAGTGATTCAGCTCGAGACAGATTACTACACATCATGCAACAGGAGAAGGAGGAAAAACCTTTTGTTCGCGTAGGTGTTGAAAGCGGTGGCTGTTCTGGATTAAGTTATAAATTAGATTTTGATGCTAGTAAAAAAGAAGATGATGAATTAATTCAAAAGAATCAAATAAACTTGCTCGTAAATAAAAAAAGCTTTCTTTATTTAGTTGGAACAACTTTAGAATTCTCTGATGGATTAAACGGTAAGGGGTTTGTATTTAATAATCCAAACGCAAGCAGAACATGTGGTTGTGGAGAAAGCTTTTCACTTTAAGAACTTAAATTAATTATGAAGCAAGAAGAATTGTCTGAAGACGAACTATTAGCTCAAGTTACATCGGCAGAATATAAGTATGGATTTACAACAGATATTGAGGCTGATACTATTGCAAAAGGTCTTAGTGAAGAGGTTGTTAGAATAATCTCAAAGAAAAAAAATGAGCCTAAATGGATGCTAGACTATAGGTTAAAAGCATTTAAAGAATGGCTGGAAATGGACGAGCCAGACTGGGCAAACGTTGATTACCCAAAACCAAACTATCAAGATATTATTTATTATTCAGCTCCAAAACAAAAGAAAACACTAGATAGTTTAGATGATTTAGATCCTGAACTAAAGAAAACATTTGACAAATTAGGAATCTCCTTAAATGAGCAAAAAAGATTATCTGGTGTTGCTGTGGACATAGTTATGGATAGTGTTTCTGTAGCCACATCATTTAAATCAAAACTTGCAGAGCTTGGTATAATTTTCTGCTCTATTTCAGAGGCTATTCAAGAACATCCTGAACTAGTTAAAAAATATCTTGGGACTGTTGTTCCTGCCCGAGACAACTTTTTTTCTGCACTAAATGCTGCAGTATTTTCAGATGGATCATTCTGCTATATCCCTAAAGGGTCTAGATGCCCCATGGAATTATCTACCTATTTTAGAATAAATGAGGCTGGCACTGGACAGTTTGAGAGAACATTATTAATTGCAGATGAGGGAAGCTATGTAAGTTATCTTGAAGGATGTACAGCGCCGCAAAGAGATGAAAACCAATTACATGCAGCAGTAGTAGAATTAATTGCAATGGACAATGCTGAAATAAAATATTCTACAGTTCAAAATTGGTACCCGGGTAACAAAGATGGTTTAGGTGGAGTATTTAATTTTGTTACAAAAAGAGGTATTTGCTATAAAAACTCAAAAATATCATGGACCCAAGTTGAAACAGGCTCTGCAGTGACATGGAAATACCCATCATGTATTTTAAAAGGGGATAACTCAATTGGAGAATTCTTTTCAGTAGCGGTAACAAATAATTTCCAACAAGCTGATACAGGAACGAAAATGATTCACCTTGGAAAAAACTCCAAAAGTACAATTATAGCAAAAGGGATATGTGCTGGAAAAAGCAATGGAAGCTACAGAGGTTTAGTTCAGATTGCTAAAGGTGCAAAAAACTCTAGAAATTTCTCACAATGTGACTCTTTACTAATGGGTGACAAGTGCGGGTCACATACCTTTCCTTATATTGAGGTAAAAAACAATAGCTCTCAGGTTGAACATGAGGCAACCACATCAAAAATTGGTGAAGATCAAATATTTTATTGTAACCAAAGAGGTATTGGTACTGAAGAGGCTATTGCGCTTATTGTTAATGGGTATTGTAAAGATGTACTTAATCAACTACCGATGGAGTTTGCTGTTGAGGCACAAAAATTATTAGAAATTAGTTTAGAAGGTAGTGTTGGATAAAAAAAATAATATGTTAAAAATAGATAATTTAAAAGCAGGAATAGAAGGATTAGAAATATTGAAAGGTATAAACCTGTCAGTAAAAAAAGGGGAAGTACATGCAATTATGGGGCCAAATGGATCTGGAAAAAGCACATTGTCATCTGTAATTGCAGGCAATGACAACTATGAAGTAAATTCTGGATCAATTACTTTTGAAGATGAGGACTTGCTAGACTTAGATCCAGACCAAAGAGCTCATAGAGGGGTATTTCTTTCTTTTCAATATCCCGTTGAGATCCCTGGAATTTCAGTTTCAAATTTCATAAAGGCAGCTATCACTGAAAAAAGAAAAGTTTTGGGATTAGAGCCAATTACAGCTAAAGATCTTCTCGGAAAAATGAAAGAAAAAATGGATTTATTAGATATGCAAAAAGGATATCTTTCTAGAAACATGAATGAAGGATTTTCAGGAGGAGAAAAGAAACGTAATGAAATTTTTCAAATGGCCATGCTTGAGCCTAAGCTAGCCATATTAGATGAGACTGACTCTGGGTTAGACATTGATGCCTTAAGGGTAGTTGCAAATGGAGTAAATAAACTAAAGAATTCTGAAAACGCAACAATTGTTATAACTCATTATCAAAGATTATTGGACTATATAATACCTGATTATGTTCATGTTTTACATAATGGTAGAATAGTAAAGTCTGGAGGAAAAGAACTTGCTCATGAGCTAGAAAAAAAGGGTTACGATTGGATAACTAAAGAAGCTGATAAGAAGTGGGGTTAATAGAAAACATCAAAGAGTATCAGCATAATTTTGCTGGTAATTCAAATAGAGAAAAGGCTTACTTGAGTTTTCTTAATAAAGGGTTCCCAACCACTAAGAATGAGGAATGGAAATTCTCATCTTTAAAAAAAATCATTTCACATGACTTTACTATTGAAGAAAAAGGACTTAAACTCAGCAAAGAAGAGATAGACCATTACAGTCTAAATTTTAAACATCAAATTCTATTTATAAATGGTACACTAACATCCAAACCAAATATAAATGGTGTTAGAATAAATAAATATGTGGATGATTCCCCAATATTTAATAGTGCATTTTCAGCATTAAATGCCGCTTGTTCTAATATAGGTTATGAAATTAATGTCGATCCAAATACAATTATTGAAGAACCTATTGAGATTTTATTTCTTACAAAAAACTCTTCAAATAATTTTATTCAATATAGAAACAAGATAGTAATAGGTGAAAATGCTCAAATCAAAATTGTAGAGGGCATAAAGAATCTAAGTGATAAGTATTGTTTTACTAATATGCATACCAATATAAAGCTTGATAAAAGTTCAAATATTGAATTTAATAAACTGCAAAACAATACTGACTCACAGATAACAATAGATGAAACTAATTTAACGCAAGAAAAGAACAGTAATTCAACTGTAAACACACTACTATTTGGCGGAATGTTTACAAGAAATAATTTGAACTTTGCTCAAAACGGAGAGCGTTGTGAAAGTAATATGAATGGAGTTGTAATTTTAGATGAGAATGAGTTTGGTGACAACCATACTTACATGGATCACAAAAATGCTAATTGTGAAAGCAATGAGCTATATAAAGGAATTTATTTAGGTAAATCAAAAGGTGTTTTTAATGGTAAAATCATGGTGCAACCCGATGCACAAAAAATAAATGCATTCCAGGCTAATAACAATTTACTAATAAGCGACAATGCATCTATTAACAGTAAGCCTCAACTTGAAATTTATGCTGATGATGTGAAATGTAGTCATGGATGTACAATTGGACAGTTAGATGAGAACGCCCTTTTTTACATGAACACTAGAGGTATAAGAAAAGAAGATGCTAGAGCTATTTTAACATTTGCTTTTGCTTCTGAAGCATTGGAAAAAATTAGTATAAATAAAATTCAAGACTTAGCTAAAAAACTAATTGCTGAAAAACTAAAAGTTGATTTAAGTTTTTAGATATGAGAAATGAAAAAGAAATAAGAGATCTTTTTCCTTTGCTTGATATCAAAGTAAATGAAAGACCACTAATTTATTTTGATAACGCAGCAACAACGCAAAAATCAAGAGAAGTAATAGCAGAAATAGAAAAATTTTATTTGCATGAAAACAGTAATATTCATAGAGGTGTTCATCATCTGAGCCAGATTTCAACAGATAACTTTGAAAAAACTAGAACAACTGTTCAAAATTTTATAAACGCCGAGTACAATCACGAAATTATTTTTACAAAAGGAACTACAGAATCTATTAATCTTTTAGCAAGTTGCTATAGAGAAATACTAAAAAAAGATGATGAGATTATTATTTCTGAAATGGAACACCATTCAAATATTGTCCCTTGGCAAATATGCTGTCAAAATACTGGTGCAAAGTTAAAAATTATACCTATTGATATTAATGGCAATCTAGATTTAAAAAATTTTAAGAAACTATTAAACAGCAAAACAAAATTAGTTGCTATTACACACATTTCAAATAGTCTAGGAACAATAAATCCTATTGAGAATATAATTAAACTAAGTCACGAAAAGAATGCAAAAGTTTTAATAGATGGAGCTCAATCAGCAGCGCATGTAAAAATTGATGTACAGAGTTTAGATGCTGATTTTTATTGTTTTTCTGCTCATAAATTATTTGGACCTACTGGAGTTGGTGTTCTTTATGGCAAAGAAAAATTATTAAATCTATTACCTCCATACCAAGGCGGAGGTGAAATGATTAAAGACGTTAGTTTTGAAAAAACAACTTATGCTCCTCTACCATTTAAGTTTGAAGCTGGCACACCAAACATTTGTGGGGTTGTTGCTTTTAAGAAGGCTATTGAGCTAATAAAAAGAATAGGTATTGACAAAATTCAAGAGCATGAAGATAAGCTTTTAGCGTATGCAACCAAAAAATTAAAAAAAATTAAAGGTTTAAAAATTTACGGAGAGGCTGAGCTAAAGTCTGCAATCATTTCCTTTAACATTGACGGAATACATCATTATGATCTAGGCCTGATACTAGATAAAATGGGAATAGCAATTAGAACAGGACATCATTGCACACAGCCCGTCATGAAAAAATTTAAGATTGCGGGAACAGCAAGAATATCTTTTGCTTACTATAATACTTTTGATGAAATTGATGAATGTGTTAAGGCAATTGAAAAAGCAAAGAAAATGTTACTATAAATGAATATCTCAATAGAAGAAATTGAAAAAGAAATAATTGAAGAATTTGAATTATTTGACAATTGGATTGATAAGTATGAATATTTAATTGATTTAGGAAAATCACTGCCAAAGATAGAAGAACATGAAAAAACAGCTGAAAATATTATTTCAGGTTGTCAATCACAAGTCTGGCTAAATGCTAAAAAAAAAGATAATAAGGTTCATTTCTTTGCAGACAGTGATGCAATTATGACTAAAGGAATAATAGCAATTTTAATTCGAGTACTGTCTCATCAAGAGCCAAATGAAATTATTAATGCTAATTTAGATTTTATTAACACAATAGGTCTTAAGGAGCAACTTTCTCCAACAAGAGCAAATGGATTAGTTTCAATGATAAAAAAAATGAAAATTTACGCATTAGGATTTGAAAAAACATTATGATAACAAGTAAAGAAATAGAAGTTTTAGGCGAAGAAATAATCAAAATTATAAGTGGAATTTATGACCCAGAAATTCCTGTTAATATTTATGAGCTTGGACTAATATATGACGTAAAAATCAGCGATCAAGGTGATGTAAAAATAGAAATGACACTTACATCTCCAAACTGTCCTGTTGCCGAAAGCCTTCCAGCGGAAGTTGAAGAAAAAGTAAAGTCAATTGAAAAGATAAACAAGGTTAAAGTAAATATTGTTTTTGATCCAGCATGGACAAAAGAAATGATGAGTGAAGAGGCTAGGCTAGAGCTAGGAATGCTATAATGAAAAATGAAATCGTTAATAAGGTTGAAAAAAGAAGTATTATAAATATTGATTTAACGGATTATGCGCCAGCAAATAATATAATAGAGCTTGATATTGCTGATTTTCTTTTTCAAAGACTTATTTTAAGAGAAAAAGATTTTAGAATACAGCTAGAAAAAACTAATTGGGCAATCCATAAAGATAAAATCATTGCGTTAATTTGCTCTGCAGATTGTATAATTCCAATGTGGGCATATATGCTAATTACTAGTCATCTTAATAAACATAATATCGACGTTTATTATGGTCAAAAAACTGAATTATTTAATAATTTATTTATTGAAAATATTAAAAAAATAAATACTTTTGAACTTAAGAACAAACGGATAATTGTTAATGGTTGTGGCGATATTAAAGTTCCAGAAAAAGCTTACATGGAAATAACAAAAAAATTACAACCTGTAGTAAAAAGCTTAATGTTTGGAGAAGCTTGCTCAGCTGTCCCTGTATATAAAAAGAAATGAATCCAAGAATAGAAATTATAAATAAAAACATCTCAAACTATAGAGATAAAATTGTTAATCATCCTTTGTATAAAGAATTAAACTCAATAGAAGATATAAGTATAATGATGGAGTTTCATGCATATGCTGTTTGGGATTTTATGTCTCTATTAAAAGCCATGCAATATAAACTTACTTGCACTAGCTCTCCATGGAGACCAGTAGGTGATAATAAAATTAGAAGACTAATAAATTCAATTGTTTTAGAAGAAGAGAGTGATATTGATGGTGAGGGAAACCCCTCTTCACACTTTGAAATGTACTTAGAGGCAATGAAAGAGTGTGGTGCAAAAACAAAAAACATTGAGAAGTTTGTAAGCAAAATTGATAGAAATTTAATTTCTAGTGGAAATAATGAAATAGATGATTTTCTAAAATCAACTTTTTCTATTATTGATACTGATGAAATACATAAAATTGCCGCAGCCTTTACATTTGGAAGAGAAGATCTGATACCAGATATGTTTACCGCTATTGTCGATGATTTAAATGAAAAAAATAAATTAAACAAATTTATTTACTACTTAAAGCGACATATTGAACTTGATGGAGGAGAGCATGGTCCACTAGCATTTCAATTAATCTCAGATCTTTGTGGTGATAATGAACAAAAATGGCAAGATGTTGAAGAAACAGCGATTAATTGTTTAATCGCTAGAGAAAAGCTTTGGGATGCAATTTTTAAAGAAATTCAAATAAATAAGTAAAAAACTTTATTTATTTTCTTCAAATGTTTTAATAGAATGTTTTACGGATTGGTTAATTTGATTAAGCTCTGTTGCAGTAAAATCTCTATATTCTCCAACTGGAATATCAAGACTTATATTCATAATTCTAATTCTTTGAAGCTGAGTTACCTTATAGCCAAAATATTCACACATTCTTCTAATTTGTCTATTTAGCCCTTGAGTTAGAATTATTTTAAATGTTTTTTTTCCAGTTTTTTTAACAGAACATTTCTTTGTAACAGTATCTAAAACAGGAACTCCACTTGACATCAATTTGGTAAACTCTTCAGTTATCGGCTTGTTTACCTCAACAATGTATTCTTTTTCATGATTGTTTTTAGCTCTTAAAATCTTATTGACTATGTCCCCATCATTGGTTAAAAAAATTAATCCTTCGCTCATTTTATCCAGCCTGCCAATTGGAAAAACTCGTGAGGGGTAATTAATAAAATCGATAATATTATTTTTCTCTCTTTTCTGATCTGTAGTACAAACAATCCCTCTAGGCTTATTAAAAGCTAAGTAAATATTTTTAATCTTAATTGTAGTCACTTGCTTACCATTAACTTCTATTTTCTCATCCCCTAGAACCTTTTGACCCATAGGTGAGACAACACCGTTAATTCTAATTCTTCCCTGCTCGATTAGCCTGTCAGCCTCTCTTCTTGAACAAAAACCTATTTCACTCAAATACTTATTTATTCTAATACCATTTTCTACTTGTGACATTTAGCAAAAATACATTAATGTTTCTGATGAATAATTAAATACTCATCTATAAATATTTTACATTTGCATAAGTTTACATAATAAAAAAATTATCATGAAATATCTAATTTGCTTTATAATCTCGCTCTTCTTATCACTTTCCTTAATTGCAGATGAAGGAATGTGGCTTCCCCAACTTCTTAAATCATTAAATGAACAAGATATGATTGAGAGGGGGCTTAAGCTTTCCTCAGATGATATTTATGACATCAACAACTCATCTTTAAAAGATGCTATTGTATCTCTTAATGGAGGGGGATGTACAGCTGAGATGATTTCAAGCAATGGACTAATGCTTACAAATCATCATTGCGCCTTTGGATCAATTCAAACACATTCAACAGTAGAAAATGATTATTTAAGAGATGGTTTTTGGGCTATGAGTAAAGCAGAAGAGTTAAAAAATGATAATGTAACAGCAACCTTTTTAATTAGTATAAAAGATGTAAGCAAAAGGATTAATAGTTTGCTTAACTACGAAATGAGTGAAGACGAAAGAAATACAAAAGTATCAGAGATTTCAAAAACAATTACAAATGAAGTAACTGATTCTACAAATTACTCTGCAAGCGTCAAATCATATTTTGGTGGTAATGATTTTTATTTACTTGTTTACGAAACTTTTAAAGATGTAAGGTTAGTTGGCGCCCCACCTTCCTCTATTGGTAAATTTGGTGGTGATACTGACAACTGGATGTGGCCTAGACACACTGGAGATTTCTCTATTTACAGAGTTTATATGGCTCCTGATGGATCACCTGCGAGTTATGATTTAGAGAACATTCCATATAAACCAAAACATCACTTGCCAATTCAATTAGACGGGGTAGAGAATGAAGACTTTACAATGATAATGGGTTATCCCGGTAGAACAAATAGGTATTTAACATCTTTTGGTATTTCTGAAGCACTTGAAATATCAAATCCAACGACAGTAGATATTAGAACAGAAAAATTGGCAGTTATAAAAGAAGGTATGGACGCTAATAAAAGAGTTAAAATTCAATATGCATCAAAATATGCTAGCACTTCAAACTATTGGAAATACTTTATTGGTCAGTCTAAGAGCTTAAAAGCAATGAAAGTGTTTGATAAGAAAAAAGAAATTGAAAATTTATTTGCTGAATGGGTTCAATCTGGAGACTCTTCAGTACAAGCAAAATATGGAGATGTTTTAGAAATGATTGAGTCTGCTTTTAATAAAAATAAACGAATTGCTCTTAATAGAACGTATCTAAACGAAGCTGTTTTTCAAGGTTCTGAAATTCTTTATTTCTCATATATGATGAAAAACAGAATTGCTTCTCTACCTGAAGATAAAAAAGAGCGATTAACATCAATTAGAAAACTTAAAAAATTAGCAAAAGATTTTTATAAAAACTACAATGCCACTGTAGATGAAAAACTTCTTTCATCAATGCTTTCAATGTATTATTATAATGTACCTAAAAATCAACATGCTCCAATATTTAAAAAAATTGAGAATCAAATGCTTGGATTTAAAAAATTAGACTTTGATTTTTACGCTCAAAATGTATTTAAGCGCTCTGTTTTTTCAAGTAAAGAAAAATGTATGGAATTTCTTAAGAACCCTACACTTACAAGAGTATCAAGGGACCCTGCTTTCACAACCATGAATTCAATTTATGACAAATACATGAAAGAAATATATCCTACAAGAAAAACTGTGAGAGCTGCACTAAATAAAGGAAATAGATTATTTATGTCAGGCCTTAGAGAAATGGAGACCTCAAAGTCATTGTATCCAGATGCTAATTCAACAATGAGAGTAACATATGGAAGTGTTGGCGATTACTATCCTGGAAATGCAATGCACTATGACTACTTCACAACAATAGATGGGATTATAGAAAAAGAAGATGAAACAAATGAAGAGTTTATAGTACCAAAAAAACTTAAAGAACTGTACCAAACGAGTGATTATGGAAAATATGCTGACAAAAATGGTGACTTACGTATTAACTTTATTTCAAATAATGATATTACAGGTGGAAATTCAGGCTCTCCTGTAATGAATGCATGGGGAGAGCTTGTCGGTACAGCTTTTGATGGAAACTGGGAGTCTATGAGCGGTGATATTGCTTTTGAAAATAAAATTCAACGTACCATATCTGTTGACATAAGATATATTCTATTTATAGTAGATAAGTATGCAAATGCTTCATATTTAATTGATGAAATGACTATTGCGCCAAGTCACAAAAACGATTCTGCGATGTTAGCAGCAGATGAAATTTCAGAAGAAATAAGTATTATTTCTGCAGATGAAAAAGATGAAATAGATAAATCAGAGCTGAAAAATTCTTTTGAAACTAAAAACTATAATGGAAAAGATATACCTGTGATAACTTCAGGCAGTTTTAATAGTGCTTTTATGCAAGCTGTAATTCAATTAGGAGCAAGCTCTGATCAATTCTTTTGTTGGAATAATAACATCTATACAACTGAAAGGCAATAATTATTAATAGGCTCTTTTCTTAACCCCATCAACAAAGTTAATAAATGCTTGTGTAACCACCTTATTTCCTCCTGGAGTAGGGTAATCTCCAGAAAAGTACCAGTCTCCTGTATGCTTAGGGCATGCAATGTGAAGGTTAGATATGCTCTGATAAATGATCTCTAGATCAGCACACATATCTTTTGGCCTTAATATTTCACTAATTTTTAAAGAAATCTGATCGGCAGTAAAAGGCTTATAAATATCTTTTACATGGTTTACCATATTCTCTTTTTCTAAACCAATCTGGTTTTTACACTTAAGATATACATCTGAAATAATTTTTTCTTGACCAGTATCTTTTAAAAGTGATATAGCAGCTTGAAAAGCAATAAAATCATCTAAAATTGCCATATCTATTCCATAACAGTCAGGGTAACGAATTTGTGGTGCAGATGAAACAATGACAATCTTTTTTGGATTTAATCGATCTAAAATCCTTAAGATAGAGTGTTTTAATGTGGTCCCTCTAACAATACTATCGTCAATCATAACTAAATTGTCATCACTACTAACTCTACCATAAGTTATATCGTAAACATGAGCTACTAAATCATCGCGATTAACATCCGAGGTTATAAAAGTTCTCAGTTTTGCATCTTTAATAGCTATTTTTTCAGCCCTCGGGCTAATAGACATTATTTTTTCAATTTCTTCGTCTGAGGGATTGCTTCCCAGAGATTTAATTTTTTCAACTTTAACTTTATTCAAATACTCATCAACTCCTTTTATCATTCCAAAATAAGAGACTTCAGCGGTATTAGGGATATATGAAAAAACTGAGTTTTTTATATCATTATTTATAGCTTCTAAAACTTTAGGAAATATTAATTTACCTAAACTTAGTCGTTCATTATAAATATCTTTATCATTTCCTCTAGAAAAGTATATTCTCTCAAAAGAGCAGGAGGTTCGTTTCAATGGGCTTAATACTTGTTTTTCATAAACCTCTCCATTTTTTTTAATTATTAAAGCGTGTCCTCTTTTAATCTCATGAACTTCATCATCTTTAACATTAAATGATGTTTGAATTACGGGCTTTTCAGAAGCAACAACAACAACTTCTTCATCTTTATAGTAATACGCGGGCCTAATACCAGAGGGGTCTCTTAAAACAAAGGAATCACCATGACCTATTAATCCGCCAACAACATAGCCTCCATCCCAATGCTTAGAGGCATTATATAAAATATCTTGAATGTCTAATTCATCTTCAATTTTTGATGATATTTCTTTTTTAGAACATTCTTTTTTATGCTTATAGTATATTTCGTCATTTGCCTCATCTAAAAAATGGCCTATTTTTTCTAAAATTGTTATAGTATCAGCCTTTTCTTTGGGATGCTGTCCAAGTTCTGTAAGGTGGTCAAATAACTCATCAACATTAGTCATGTTAAAGTTTCCTGCAACAACTAAATTTCTTGTTTTCCAATTATTTTGTCTTAAAAATGGGTGACATTGCTCTATATTGTTACCTCCGTATGTCCCATATCTTAAGTGACCTAAAAAAAGTTCACCAGTAAAAGGCATGTTATTTTTTAACCACAGTGTATCACTTAATTTTTCAGGATTTTTTTCTTCTAATTCAATAAACCTCTTATTGATCTCTCCAAATAAATCTTGGATTGGGTTAGAGGTTACTGAACGCTTTCTGCTTATATATCTCTTTCCTGCAGCCGTTTGAAGCTTTACATTTGCAAGACCAGCGCCATCTTGCCCTCTATTTCTTTGTTTTTCCATTAAGAGATACATTTTCTTAAGACCGTAGAACGCTGTTCCATACTTTTCTTTATAGAAATCTAGGGGTTTTAAAAGTCGTAGCATTGCTACTCCACATTCATGCTTTAGTGCATCACTCATTGTCTGATTTTAATAGCGCAAATTTAATTAAATATTGCTTCATTAAACACTCTAAATTTTAAGATGTTGAAGCTACTAATTTATAGGTTATATCACCCTGGGTAATTGTACAAAGCTTACAGTGAGATAAGTACATAAATTTAAAATGCTTATTTATATCAAATCCCTCTGGACTACATGTAAATTGGCCAGAACACTCTAAGTCACCCTCTTTAGAAAATCTTTGAATGTGAAAAAAATTATTATCTTTTAAAATATAAAACCAAGACCCCGCCCCAATTCCGCCAAGCCACTGTGATTTATTAGGAACTGAATCTGGCTTTTTATCTGCTATATAATTCATTTTCTATACTTTTAAAATATGAAGAGAAAAAACTTCTTTTAATTAATTTACATTCTTCTTCTTTTACTATAAAGAAATCTTTATTAGCAATACTAACATTTCTTTTGGGTGAAGGCGAAAGAGTTATTGGAAATTTGAGACGAATATTGGAAATAAAGTAACTCATAGATTCTTGCATTACTTTTGAAACAAATCTTGAACAATTTGTCCCTCTTCTAACAAATGGACCGTACGGAACCAGTCCTTTAGATACCATTTTATTTGAGAACAGAAAAGCCTTTTCAAATGATACATTATTTAAAATTGAGGCGTAAAGAGTTCCTTTGCCGTAGCATGCTTTTTTATTTTTTACTTCTAATAAAATTTCACTTATATTAACAATTTTGTTGCGATTTAGAACTAATTGAGATTTAATTTTAATATCTGGGTCAGTCTCTTGACTTCTAATCCTGCCAAATCCACTAGGCGTATGATATCTTCCGTTGTCAAAATAAAATAATTTTTCTGAAGTATGATCAACAAGAATTAAAGCAGAGTGTCCAACTCGATACTTTCCATTAGTTGAGAAGTATTTATCATACCATGAGTTTGCACCAGCAACCATTGCCTCAGGCCAAGCTAATATAATAATTGAATCATTTTGCATGTAGCTAAAATAACCTCTTTTTTTAAAAGATAAAAACTATTTAAATATCAATAGATTTAATAGAGTTATGATTTTCTAATGTAAATGCTTCAATAATTTTAAAGAAATTGGAAATTTCTTTTTCAGAATTTGATGAATTAATAATTACTAATCTAATAAATGACTGTTTTCCAAAAAAACCAAAACCTATCATTAACTTATTTAAATCATACAGTTTTGTACAAAGATCTTGAGGGTCAAAGTTTTTATAATTAAAACATATTGATAGAGAGTCATCAAAGCTATAAAGCTTATAATCTTTTGATGCTCTAACATAATTACGCGCATAGTCGGCAAGAGCAAACTGGTGATCTATAATCTTAGAAATTCCAGAAGTTCCAATTGCTTTCCACATTGTCCAAAGCTTTAGAGAGTTATTTCTTCTACCACACTCAAAAGAAGTTTGTCCAAGGTTATAGTCTTCATTATGAGTTTGATATAAATAAGAGGCATCATTACTAAAAGAATTATGTAAATCTTTTTTATCAGCAACCAAAAAAATTGAAGTACTTAAAGGAGCTCCTAATGATTTATGTGCATTAAAACAAAATGAATCCGAATTTTCTACACCATTAATTAACCTTTTATATAATTTAGAAAATAATACAGCCCCACCCCAGGCTCCATCAACATGAAGCCATAAATTATATTTTTTACTGATTTTGCTAATCTCTTTAATGTTATCAAACGCACCTAACACTGTTGTTCCGGCTGTAGCATTTATATAAAACGGTATGTAGCCCTTTTTAAGGTCAGATTTAATAGTTTTCTCTAAAATTATCAAATCTAAACACCCAAAACTATCTGACTTAATATAGCGCACATTACCTTTTCCAATACCAGAAAAAGAAGCATTTTTAGCAATTGAATAGTGTGCATTATCGGAGGCGTAAATTATAAAATCTTGTTTTACACCAGTATTTCTTGTCTCTAGGTTTTTCTTATCTCTAGCAATTATAAGAGACATAAAATTGCTCATTGAGCCACCAGTAGGAAATGTTCCGCCATAATTCTCTTTATATCCAATAAGATTTTTTACTTGAAATAATATTTCTTTTTCAACACCAACTTGGGGTCCAGATATTTTATAGGTTGCCATCGAATTATTTAATAGCACAGCAAGTAAATCTCCAATAACAGCTTTACTATGTCTTCCCCCAAAGAGCTGATTAAAAAATAACTTTGAAGATGATTTTGGGCTAGAAAGTATAAGTTTTCTTAAGCTCTCACTAAATTCTTTTTTGGTTATAGGGTTTTCACTTAATGATAAGTCTAATGTTTTATGTAAATCTTCAATATTAATTTTTTTAGAGATTGGATTTAACTTTTCATCATTCAAAAATTCGTTAACAATTTCATTGAAAAGGATTAAATCATCTTTAATATTATTATGCATAGAATCTTTTATTCATTAAATTTTTTACAAAAGTAGAAAATGCCTGTGAATAATACTAAGAAACTTTTAGGTCAAATTTTTAAATGTTAAATATTGTTTATCTTTGTGGTAATTAATTTAAATCCTTACAGCTCTGGCATGCTAAAAAAAATATATCTTTTATTTATTACAATTATTTTTTCATCTTCTCTTAAAGGTCAAGTTGTAATAAATGAGTTTTCTGCTGCAAACTTTGATAGCTTTGTAGACAACTATGGTGAGTACCATGATTGGGTTGAAATATACAACACCTCTTCAAATTCTATTGATTTAAACGGTTGGTATTTATCTGACAAAGCCACAAACTTAACAAAATGGCAGTTTCCTGGGCCGTTTATTTTAAATGCAAATACTACTGCATTAATCTATTGTTCAGGAAGAGATGAGCTAGTTGGAGGAATTGCTCATACAAATTTTAAAATTACTCAAACAAAAGGTAATGAAATATTTATTCTTTCCGATGTTGGTGCAAATGTTGTAGATTCAATAACAGTAATTCCTCATCAAAAAACTCACTCAAGGGGAAGAGATGTGAATGGAGGTTTAAGCTGGAGTGTCTTCACAACAACAGTTAGTCCAGGAGCCAATAACAATGGAGCACTATTAGATTATGCAACAACACCAAGCTTTTCTCTACCTTCTGGGTACTACAGTGCTGGAATTGATGTTGCAATAAATTCTCCAGACCCTAACGTTACAATTTATTATACTGTAGATGGTAGTTTACCAGATAATACATCTTTAGTTTACAACAGTCCAGTTAATATTACTTCTACAACTGTTTTAAAAGCTGTTGCTTATAGTTCTAATTCAAGTATTCCTAGAAGTTTTTTAGAATATAACACTTACTTTATAAATGATACTCATACAGTATCTATTCTGTCAATTGCCGGAACAGATTTAGGGGATCTTCTTGCTGGAAGCTGGAATTTAGAGCCACAAGGCACGGTTGAATATTTTGATAGTAATGGAAGTTTACTGGATAAAGGAACTGGTGAATATAATAAACATGGGAATGATTCCTGGGCTTATGATCAAAGAGGTTTTGATTTTATAATGCGTGACCAATTTGGATACAATTACGCTGTAAATGATAAAATATTTGAAACAAAAGATCGAGATTCGTTTCAAAGGTTAATAGTAAAAGCAGCTGCAAATGATAACTTCTCTTTCGAAGATGGCGCTCATATTAGAGATCAATATGTTCATCATCTTTCGCAGCTAGCGGATTTAAGAATGGATGAAAGATCGTATGCTCCTTGTATTGTATATCTAAACGGGGAATACTGGGGGGTTTATGATATTAGAGAAAAAGCTGATGATCATGATTTCACTGATTATTATTATGATCAATCAAAAAATGACTTACAGTTCTTAAAAACCTGGGGAGCAACATGGTCAGAATATGGGGGGCCACAAGCACAAACAGATTGGGATGCTATAAAAAATTATATTACTACAAATCCGATGACGGTTCAGGCCAACTACGATTATGTCAAAGGAATATACAATACTGGAAGTATAATTGATTACTTTCTTCTTAATTCATATGTTGTCGCTTCGGATTGGCTAAATTGGAATACTGCATGGTGGCGCGGTCTAGATATTAATGGTGATAAAAAGAAGTGGCGTTATGTACTTTGGGATATGGACGCTACTTTTGATCATTATATCAATTACACAGGCGTTCCAAGCACATCTCCAAATGCAGACCCGTGTGACCCAAGTAGTTTAAATGATCCGGGCGGACAAGGTCATGTCCCTATTTGGAATGCTCTATTAACAAATCCTGATTTCTTTGATGATTATATTAATAGATGGCAAGACCTTGCAAATGGCCCGTTGTCATGCGCAAATATGGTAGGTCTTTTAGATAGTATGATTGCTATAATTAATCCAGAAATGCCAAGACAAATAAGTAGATGGGGTGGCGGAACTTATAATGATTGGCTTGGCAATGTTCAAGACTTAAGAAATTTTATTTTAGCACGTTGTGATTCTATGAACACAGGATTTGTACCTTGCTACACACAACTCTCTGGGCCTTTTAGTGTTTCTGTAGAAATAATTGGTATTGGAGAAGTTGAAATGAGTGATGGTAATATTATCAATAATCTAAATACACCATTTATTGATCAACGATTTGGTGGGGTCAACCTTCCTTTTGAAGTAAAAAGTGGAACATTTCAAAACTGGGAAATTTTACCAGCCGGATCTTATGTTTATGACCCTTATGTAGACACTTTAATTGTAAATATTCAAGGAAATATTACAATTAGAGCTAATTTTATCCCTCCAACTCCTACAAGAAATATTGTATTTGATATTCAGCCAACTGGAACAAATACCACCATATCTGCAAATGGTCAGTTAATTAATATATTTCCTCAATCAGTTAATTATATTTTAGGGGAGACAGTTAACTTAGTTCCAAGTCTTGACCCTTTATATGGATTTAGTTCTTGGACTAGCGATAGTGTTATCCTTCTTCCTAACAATACAACTGAAAATAGTGTTTTTGATGCAAATCACCATGATACTATAGTTTTACAGACATACCTACTCCCTACTATTACAGCATTTATAAGCGGTAATGACACTATCTGCTCAAATACAAATGATATTTCAAATATTCAAGTTGATCTTGGAGGGATTCCTCCATTTATATTTAAATACTCAATTGATGGTGTCGTACAAGAAGAGATTACAACAAACTCTACTCCGTATAATATCAGCTCAAATGTTGCAGGTACATATGACTTGATTAGTTTTTCAGATGCTTTTGAATCGGGAAACCTAAGTGGGCAAGCATTTATTACAGTTGTTGAGGCTCCCAAAGCAGAGTTTATTCCCGAGCCTGATACAATGACGATTCTTTATACTTCAACAAAAATGATTGACCTTTCTACTGGTAATATAAATAGCTGGCTTTGGAGTTTTGGTGATAACTCTCCTTTTAGTAATGCCTCAAGCCCTTTTCACACTTATTCTGATTCAATTGCTAGCTATCAAATAAATCTTTTAGTAAGAGATGCTTTTGGATGCTCTGACTCAACATATAAAATTGTAATAGTTCGTGATGATTTTTGGTTCTATATACCCAACTCTTTCACCCCAGATTCAGATGACATAAATGACAGGTTTCAAATAAGATACCATGGTATAAGAGAGGAAACATTTATAATAAATATCTATAACCGATATAATGAAGTCGTTTTCTCCTCAGAAAATATAAATGAACTTAGCAGCGAAAACGGTTGGGACGGAAGACATCATACTAAAGGTTTTCCTTTGTTAGCAGGAACATATGTTTATGAACTTTATTTCCAGGATTTCGACGGGTGGAAACATCATGAAAATGGCTTTATTAATTTAATAAGGTAAAAACCTTTATGAGATTTCTATTTTTCATTTTTTGTCTCCCCTCTTTCTGTTTTTCACAAAGTATTTTTGACCCTCAGCAACTTTACGATCAAGCAGGCGGGCTTTATGACAAGGATTCAATTAGAGATATTTTTATTGAATTCGAAGACCCAAATTATCACAATATTCTACAGAATTCTTTTTTTACAAATCCTTCATTTAGAATTCCAGCTACTATTTCTTGTAATGGTGTTTCATTTGATAGTGCCGGAGTTAGATATAAAGGTAATTCAACATTTTGCATCCCCAATGATAATGGTGTCCCAAAAGTACCATACAATATTGATATGAACTATTGGGTTTCTGGACAAAAGTTTCTTAATTATAAGAAACTAAAACTTGCTAATGCTTGGATGGATGCAACTTTTGCAAAAGAATATATTGCCTCAAAAATTTATAAAAAATATCTACCAACTGTTGAGGTAAATTTAACACGCCTTCATGTACAGGGAAATTATTTAGGCATGTATGTTAATACCGAATCTATTAATCAACAGTTCTTAAAGAAACATTTTAATGAAAATAATGGTGCTCTATTCAAGTGTGATGGTAGTGAGATGTTTTGTGATACAGCAGGAACTCCTATTGGAGGCGAGCCAAGTTTAAATTGGTACAGCACTTTAGATAGTACTAGTTATTATAGTAGTTATAATTTAAAATCAGATTATGGATGGGGAGACTTAATAGAACTTATACAGACCTTAAAATTCAATCCAGGCCAGCTAGATTCTGTACTAAATATTGATAGAGTTTTGTGGGCTTTTGCTGTTAATACAGTAATTGCTAATTATGATTCATATAATGGATACTATGTCCATAACTATTATTTATACAAAGCAGAAGACGGATTATTTCAAATGTTACCATGGGACTTAAGTCAAAGCTTTATAAATGCGCTATTAGGCTGGGACTATTTTACTCCTCAAGGGCCTAGCCACCCACAACAATTTGACCCTTATTACGGGGAAGACCAGTCACTAAACAGACCTTTAACATATGTCTTATTTAATAATGAAGATTATAGAAAACAATATACTGCTCACTTAAGAACTATTATAAATGAATTAGACACAAATAACATAAGAAGTCAGGTTACTGATATTCAGAGCATTGCAGCTTCTGGGGTCGCATCTGACGCTAACAAACTTTTTTCTTTAAGCGACTTTTATGCGAATGCGGAAGAAGACATTTCCTTTGCTCCTTGGGGTGGCTATGGCTTTGGAGGCATAATGTCATCTTTAAGATATCGATTGCCCTATTTATCAACACATCCTGAAATATCTTTAGCACCACCAGAACTTTTCTCTGTCAATATTTCAAATAATGTTGTAAGTATTTCTGCTCTAAACACTAGTTCGGTTAGCTTAATGGCAACAACTAGTAGTTTTAATTCTAAATTTCAATCTTTTGATATGAATGACAATGGAGTTAATGGTGATGCGCTAGCAAATGATGGGATTTACTCTTGTCTACTACCTTTTAGTTCTGGGAATCAAGTTAAATTTTATATTAAAGCAGATAATGGTCAGGCTGTTAAACTAAACCCTGAAAGAGCAGAATATGAGTTTTATAGCTACTCTATCCTCTCTAATACTTTAGAGTCTTCTGAGGCTACAGCTAAAAAATTAATTAGTATAACTGATATACTAGGAAGGTCAGCTAAAGAGCTCTATAATCAGCCGCTGATTTACATCTATAGCGACGGTAGTAGTAGAATAAATTTTATTACAAAATAATTCAATTTTAATGATTGCTTATCTTAAAAGCAAAACTTATATTTGCACGATATAGCCTAAAAAAACATGAGTTATTTCAAAGAATATAAAAGTCTAAACCTTGCTCAAATTCACAAAGAAGTATTAGAAGAATGGAGCAAGGATGATGTTTTTAACCAAAGCCTTGAATTAAGAAAAGACAGCTCGAAATTTACTTTCTACGAAGGGCCGCCTTCTGCAAATGGTATGCCCGGTATTCATCATGTTATAGCTAGAACAATTAAAGATTTGTTTTGCAGGTATAAAACTCTGCAAGGGTTTCATGTAGATAGAAAAGCAGGTTGGGATACTCACGGTCTTCCAGTTGAGCTGGGGGTAGAAAAAGAATTAAACATAACTAAAGAAGATATTGGAACTACAATATCTATTGAGGATTATAATAATGCTTGCCGCAAAAATGTTATGAAGTACCAAGGCATGTGGGAAGATATAACCAGCAAAATGGGATATTGGGTAGACATGAAGTCGCCATATATAACATATGACAATAAATATATAGAGAGTGTCTGGTGGCTGATAAAAGAATTGCATTCAAAAAAACTTCTTTATAAAGGATTTACTGTTCAGCCTTTTTCACCAAAAGCGGGAACCGGCCTAAGTACTCATGAACTGAATCAACCTGGTTGCTATAAAAATGTTAAAGACACCTCTGCAGTTGCTCAATTTAAAGTAGTCAAAAATGATGTAAGTGATTTTCTATTTGAGAAAACATCTAATGATGTTTATTTTATTGCATGGACAACAACCCCTTGGACACTTCCATCAAACACAGCTTTAGGAGTTGGAAAAAAAATAATCTATCAACTTATTGAAACTGTTAACCAATATACAGGAGAAAATATTTCGGTAGTAATAGCTAAAGATCTTGCTCATAAATATTTTAAAAAAACTAATTCTGAAATAAATTTTAAAGATTATGAAGTTGGATCAAAAGAACTACCATTTAAATTAGTAGGTGAATTTAATGGAGAAAAACTAAAAGATTTAAGATACCATCAGCTTTTAAGTTACGCTAAACCTGATGATGGGGATGCGTTTAAGGTTATACTCGCAGATTTTGTTACGACAGAGGACGGGACAGGAATTGTACATCTAGCCCCAAGCTTTGGTTCTGATGACAACTTGGTTGCCAAACAAAATAAAATAGGCTCATTAACTCTTGTAAATGAGCAAGGTAAATTTTTAGACTGTGTAACTGACTTTGCCGGCCAATATGTAAAAGAAGAGTTTTATTTAGAAGGCGAGGAAAAGCCAAAGCTATCAGTAGATGTTCAAATCTGTGTTAAACTTAAAAATGAGAATAAATTATTTAAGTCCGAAAAGTATGAACATTCTTACCCGCACTGCTGGAGAACAGATAAGCCAATATTATACTATCCTTTAGATAGTTGGTTTGTTAAAACAACTGAATATAAGGACAGGATGATAGAGTTGAACAAAACAATAAACTGGAAACCTAAATCTACAGGTGATGGTAGATTTGGAAACTGGCTTGAAAATCTTGTTGACTGGAATCTTTCAAGGTCTAGATTCTGGGGGATTCCAATTCCTATTTGGAGAACTGAAGATGGTACAGAAGAAATCTGTATTGGTTCATTAGAAGAGCTTAAAATTGAAATTGAAAAATCTATCAAAGCTGGCTATATGCAAAAAAATCCATTACAAGATTTTGTTGTCAATGATTTTTCAAAAGTGAACTATAGTAAATTTGATCTACACAGACCATATGTAGACGATATTAAATTAGTTTCAAAATCGGGTAAGAAAATGAATCGAGAGATTGATCTGATTGATGTTTGGTTTGACTCAGGCTCAATGCCTTATGCTCAAATCCACTATCCTTTTGAAAATAAGGATTTACTAAAACACAACTTTCCTGCTGATTTTATTGCAGAGGGAGTAGATCAAACTAGAGGTTGGTTTTTTACTTTACATGCAATTTCAACGCTTGTTTTTGATTCTGTAGCATATAAAAATGTAGTTTCTAATGGCTTAGTGCTAGATAAGAATGGTAATAAAATGTCGAAAAGACTGGGCAATGCTGCCGATCCTTTTATTATAATTGATAAACATGGAGCTGATGCAACACGATGGTATATGATTTCAAATGCACAGCCATGGGATAATCTAAAATTTGATGAGTTAGGAATAATTGAGGTTCAAAGAAAATTTTTTGGAACCCTATATAATATCTATTCATTCTTTGCTCTTTATGCAAATATTGATAGCTTTAAATATACATCTAAATCATCTAATAATATAATCTCAAGAGAAGAAATTGACCAATGGATAATTTCGGAGCTTAATACCTTAATTATTGAAGTAGAAAAAAGCTATGAGGATTATGAGCCCACAAAAGCAGCAAGATTAATTCAAGATTTTGTAATTAATAAACTAAGTAATTGGCATATTAGACTAAGTAGAAGAAGATTCTGGAAAGGAGAGTTTAATGAAGCAAAAATAAATGCTTATAAAACAGTGTATGACTGCCTTAACACAATAGTTGTGATTTCTAGCCCTATAGCCCCATTTTTTATGGACAAGATGTATAAAGACCTGAACAGCTCAAAATTATCAGTTCATCTTGCGGATTTTCCAAAAGCTAATCCAAGACATATAAATATTGATTTGGAAAAAAGAATGGCCTTAGCTCAAAAAATAACATCAAGTATCCTTTCTATAAGAAAAAAAGAAAAAATTAGAGTTAGACAGCCATTGGCAAGATTTTTAATTTCTACTAATACAAGCGAGGTCAAAAGTCAAATAGAGGCTGTGAAAAACATTATTCTTTCTGAAACAAATGTTAAAGAGATTGAATTTATCAACTCAGACTCAGGAATTGTAACAAAAAAAGTTAAACCTAATTTTAAAAAATTAGGTCCAAAATTTGGAAAAGAGATAAAGTCTGTAATTGCAAAAATTAGCTTAATGTCAGTAGAAGAAATAAGTTATTTAGAGAAAAATGCTAATATAACTTTTGATAAAAACCTAACCCTCTTAATGGAAGACGTAGAAATTTCTTCTGAAGATATAAGCGGATACTCAGTAAGTTCAGGAGAAAACTATACTGTAGCTCTAGATATTAATCTTTCAGAACAACTGAAACAAGAAGGTCTGGCTAGAGAGTTTGTTAATAGAATTCAAAGAATAAGAAAAGATTATGATTTTGATGTAACCGATAAAATCTTAATTAACGTCATAAAAAACAATAGTATAGAAGAGGCTATTAAAAATAATTTGACTTATATTTGTAATGAAACGCTTGCTGAAGACTTAATCTTCTCTTCAATTGAAAACATAAATTATGTTGAAATTGATCTAGTGGAAAACATCTCCTGTAAAGTAATGATTAAAAAAAATTAGGCTATGGCAGAAAAAACAACATATACAAAAAGTGAGCTCAAAGAGTTTCAGAAAATTATTTTATCTAAAATAAAAAGTGCTGAAGATGATTTAACAATACTTAGAGCTTCATGTGCAAATGATTCTGATAACGGGACAGAAGACACCTCTCCTACTTTTAAAGCTTTTGAGGAAGGGTCATCAACACTTTCAAAAGAGGAGAACAATAAGCTGGCAGAAAGACAGGCTAAATTTATTTTAAGCCTTAAAAACGCTCTAATTAGAATTGAAAATAATTCATATGGGGTTTGCCGAATAACTGGAAAACTTATTTCTAAAGAAAGATTAATGCTTGTTCCTCACGCAACACTTAGCATTGAAGCTAAAAAACTTCAACCATAGTCTTTGAAAAAAGTAATTAGCACAGCATTAATTTTAATTGTTTTAGATCAAGCTTTAAAGTTCTGGATAAAAACTCACATGTTTCTTGGTCAGGAATTCAAAATATTTGACTGGTTTATAATACATTTTACTGAAAATAATGGAATGGCCTTTGGAATAGAGTTTGGAGGCCAGCTTGGGAAAAATATTTTAACAATTTTCAGGGTAATTGTTGTAAGCTTTGGGATTAGATATATTTACAAGCTTACCAAAGAAAAACTTCCAAATGGAGCGCTTCTGTCGTTAGGTTTTATTATTGGAGGTGCAATAGGTAATATTATTGATAGTATTTTCTATGGTGTAATATTTAATGATAGCTATCTAAAACTTGCAAGCTTGATGCCAGAAGGTGGCGGCTATAGCCGGTTCTTAGAGGGGAAAGTTGTTGATATGTTTTATTTTCCAATTATAAACACACATTTTCCAAGTTGGATGCCATTTTTAGCAGATCAGCACTTTATATTTTTTAGACCAGTATTTAATATTGCAGATGCAGGAATCTCAGTTGGGATCTTTATATTAATTGTTTTTTACAGGAATTTTTTTAAATAGTTTTTTAAACATCTCATAACAAGCTATAACCTCAGCTAATATCACAAAGTTATATGCAGCGTCTTCAACAGGAATATTTAAAATACGGTGGCCAATAATATGTTCAGGGTTATATGACACAATTGGGTATTCAGTAAAACTTCCCGTTAAAAGGCCGTTTATAAATAAAAAAGGCAATAATGAAACAAGATATGATCTTAAAAAATTACCCCACCAAATAGGCTTAAAATAAAATACTATAAAACAAGTTACTGAGGCTAAAGAAAAATAAAGAACAGTATATATATTATTATAATAAGTACAAGCAATAATTAGAAGAACAACTGCAGACAATAATGTTAAATTAAAAATAAGCTGTGAAGACCTTACATTATTAAAAAAATAATTTAACACTTCATAAATAAAGATACAGGCATATGGAATGATTATAAAAAAAAGCCATTCTTCAATAGGAAGATTAAGAAACTTAAAGCCTAAAATATAATCTGAATTAAAACTCCAAACCGAAAGATTAGTTAAAACGATATCTATTGGAACATGCACAAGAACACAAATCAGTAGTGCAAACAACAAACTTTTCCACTTTGTGTAAAGCTTTAGTTTACTTTCAAAACTTTGAAGCAAGGGGTAGAGTATCGTAAAAATTAAGACATAACAATAAAAAAATTTACCCGTTAATATTTCCATAATTTAAGTATTGAATTAAAAAAAATGATAATTGAGAGCCAATAACAGCAAAAGCAATTTTTTGATTAATTTTTACTTTTGAAAAAACAATTAAAAGCTGAGCAATAATAGCACAAAAGAACCACCCAAAATAATTATGAACAGGGACGGTAATATACTCCCATGACCAAAAATCGAGGTTAATTGCAATGGGCTCAATAATGAAATCAAAAAAAACCATTAAAAGAGAGCTAAGTATTATTAGTAAATTTTTTTTGTCAGTAAAGAAAGAAATAATTCCAAAAGATGCGAGTGACAAATTTATCCAATTTATACCCATAACTAAAGGAGTACCAAAGAAAGTAAGCCCAAGTGTTTTTCCATATGTGTATTCTCCAAAAATAATTCCTGTATTTACTCCTACAACCTCAACAATAAAACCAAAAAGAAATACTTGCAAACAAAGGAAAATAAAGCTTCTAGAGTAATTATTATTAACATAGAAAAACAAAGAAAAAATAAGTAAAAGATTAAACTGAGTAAGAGGAAGAACTATTTTATATAAATCAGCATTAAATAAAGATATTGACCCGATGATGTTAAAAAAAAACATTAGAAAAACAACAAAATTTATTTTTTTTGAGCTCATCATTTAATTTATTAGTTCACTTATTATTTTAGAGGAAGATAGTGCCAAAGGAATACCTCCGCCAGGGTGAACGCTTCCTCCACAAAAATATAGATTCGAAATCTGATATGAAAAATTTGGATGCCTAAAGAAAGCTGAACCTCTAGAGTTAGAAGAGCTTCCATATAAAGACCCTCTAAATGATTGCGTGGTTGTTTCAATTAATTTAGGAGTTAGCATCTCTTCACAAACAATATAATCCTCAATACTTACATCCAACACATTATTTATCTTCTTGATTATATTTTTTCGAGCTGAGACAATTATCTCTTCCCAGTTTTGCCCTATATCGTTAGGGGTGTTAATCATCACAAACCAATTCTCACAATTATTAGGGGCGTCATTTTTAGACATCTTAGATGTTATATTAATATACACTGTTGGGTCATCATAAATTGTTTGATTAGCAGATAATTTCTTAAATTCTTCTTCATAGTTATTGGAAAATAAAATATTATGAAGCTGAAGATTAGAAAATTTCTTTTTTACACCCCAATAAAAAATTAGTGCCGAAGAGGATCTTTCTTGCTCTAAAATTCTTTTTAATGTAAATCTTTTTGGAAGTAAGTTTTTATAAACAAAGTGAATGTCTTGATTACAAATAATAATATCTTTTTTATAAAGCTTTTCTGAAACAAAAAGACCGTCTACAACATCATTTTTAACTGAAATTTTTTCTATTAATGTACTGAAATGAAACCTAACACCTAAGTCAACTGCAAGATTGTAGAGAGCTGTTGCAATTGAAAACATTCCTAGCTCTGGATAAAAAGCTCCTTTATTAAATTCAAGGGCTGATATACTGTTTAAAACCGCTGGAGCTTTATAAGGGTTTGAGCCATTGTATGTGGCAAAACGATTAAATATTTGAACTACCTTTTTGTTTTCAAACCTTTTACTATTTGCAGAATGCATAGATTGAAAAATCTGCAAAAAGGGTAGTTTTAAAAATGCAATAAAAACTTTGAAAGATAAATATGTTTTAATCTTATGCAGAGATTTTTCTAAAAACAAAAAACTAGTTGAGTCAAATATAAAAGTGTTTTTATTAATATGATCTCTAGATTTTTTTTCTGAAACACCTACTTTTTCATTTAACTCCTTTGTAAATTTATCTATATCAGTAAAGCCTCTAATAATTGTTTTATCATCATAAAAATATCTACAGCCCTCATCTAATTTTACATATTTAAAATAATCTCTTGGGTTTTTATTTGACAAAAAAAATAACTCATCAATTTTTTCGGGCATCGTTAACAAAGAAGGCCCCATATCAAATCTAAAGCCTTTTTTTTTAGTTTCGCGCATTTTGCCGCCATAACTGTTATTTGCTTCATAAACATCAATTACATACCCTTTCGCTGCTAATCTTATTGCAGAAGAAAGACCTCCAATCCCAGAACCTATTATAGCTGCTTTTTTCAAGAATTAATACGTTTTAATAAGGTTATGTTCGACTAAATACTCAGCAATTTGAACAGTATTAGTTGCCGCCCCCTTTCTTAAGTTGTCAGAAACAATCCACATGTTTAAAGATTTAGATTGAGAAAAATCTCTTCTAATTCTTCCAACAAAAACATCGTCTAAACCTTTAGAAAAAAGAGGCATTGGGTATATACTTTTTTCAATATCATCTTTAAGAGTTACGCCAACAATATTTGAAATTTCATTTTTAATTTTTTCAATTTCAAATTCATTGGACAGTAATATATTAACACTCTCGCTATGCCCTCCGTCTACGGGGATTCTAACCGCTGTTGTTGTTATTTGAATATTTGAGTCTAATATTTTATGAGTTTCATTTATAATCTTCATCTCCTCTCTGGTGTATCCGTTTTCTTCAAAAAAATCAATATGTGGTATGGCATTTCTATAGATTGGGTAAGGATAGGCCATATCTCCAGTTTTCCCTTTTTCTTCATCATCTAATTGGTTAATAGCTTTTTTTCCGGAACCAGAAACAGATTGATAAGTAGAAACAACTACTCGTTCTATATTGTATTTCTTATGAATTGGAGCTAAAACAACTAAAAGCTGAATAGTGGAACAATTTGGATTTGAAATTATCATATCTTTAGAAGATAATTTTTCACCATTTATTTCGGGGATTATTAACTTATATTTCTTATTCATTCTCCAAAAAGAAGAGTTATCAATAACCTTACATCCAATAGCATTAAGCATTGGAGCAAGTTCTTTTGAAACCTCAGATCCTGCAGAAAAAAGAGCCAAATCAGGCTTCATTTCAAGCATTTCTGCTGCTGAGTAAATAAAAAATGTTTTATTTTTTAATTCGATTTTTTTTCCAACTGATTTATCAGAAGCAACTAAAATAAGCTCTGAGAAAAAAAAATCTCTTTCAATAATAACATCTATAATTTGACGACCAACTAATCCAGTGGCGCCGACAATTGCAAGTCTCATAAATTTAAAATTAATATTCAAAAGTACTATATTTACATGCACTTAAAAAACTTTTTTACTTTTTTAAATTTAAGAATATTCAACTAATAATGGATTACAAAGAACATTTAAAAAGCGCTATAAAAAGATTGCCTTCAACTCCTGGAGTGTATAACTACTATGATGATATCGGTAAAATTATATATATAGGAAAAGCAAAAAATTTAAAGCGACGGGTTTCATCATATTTTACAAAAAATCACGATAATTTAAAAACAAAAATTCTTGTAAGCAAAATTTATGACTTTAAATATATTTTAGTTGAAACTGAAATAGACGCCCTTTTATTGGAGAATAATTTAATAAAAAAACATCAGCCTAAATACAACATACTGCTTAAAGATGACAAATCATACCCCTGGATATGTATTAAAAAAGAAGAGTTTCCAAGGGTGTTTCAAACAAGAAAAGTTATTAAAGATGGTTCAGAATACTTTGGCCCCTATATGTCAACATATGTAGTGAATGTTCTTTTAAATTTTTTCTCTGAGATATTTTATGACAATGGCTGGACTCCATTTACATATCTAGGAAAAGAAAAAAAACCTGAATCAAAAGAAAAGTATTTAGAAACAATAAGTCAAATTCGTAAAATCTTAAAAGGAGATATTAAAAGTGTTATTTCTTACCTTAAAGATAAAATGATGGTGCATGCAGATAAAATGGAATTCGAAAATGCTCAAAAAATAAAAGAACAACTAAATCTTTTAACAAACTATCAATCAAAATCTTCAATAGTAAGCTCAAAAATTAATAATGTAGATGTTTTTACAATTATTTCAGATGAAAAAAATGCATTTGTAAATTATTTAAAAATAACCACTGGTGCTATTATACAGTCTCATACAGTTGAAATTAAAAAAAAATTATCAGAAAGCGATGAAGAAATTTTACAGTTTGTTATCACTGATTTAAGAATTAGATTTAATAGTGTTTCTACTTTTATTTACTCTTCAAATAAAATAATTAATATCTGGGGGAAAGTAAAAATTATAATACCAGCGCAAGGAGAGAAGAAAAAATTAATTGATCTTTCTCTTCGTAATGCAAAATATATGCAGCTAGAGAAGAAAAAAAGACAGGCTTTAAATCTAACTAAGTCAAATAAATCAATTGTTCTTCAAAAAATAAAACAAGATCTTCATTTAAAAGAAATACCTATCCATATTGAGTGTTTTGATAACTCTAATTTTCAAGGCTCAAATCCAACAGCTTCTTGCGTTGTTTTTAAAAAAGGTGTTCCAAGTAAAAAAGATTATAGACACTATAATATTAAAACAGTTGTAGGGCCTGACGACTACGCTTCAATGGAAGAGATTGTATTAAGAAGGTATAGAAGATTATTAAAAGAAAAAAAAAGCCTTCCTCAGTTAATTGTTATTGATGGAGGGAAAGGACAGCTCAGCTCGGCTATTAAAAGTTTAAAAGAATTAAAAGTTTATGGTAAAATTGCAATTATTGGTATTGCGAAAAGACTTGAAGAAATTTACTTTCCAAATGATAACACTCCAATATACCTAGATAAAAGGTCTTCTAGTTTAAAATTAATTCAGCAGTTAAGAAATGAAGCTCATAGGTTTGCTATCAATCATCATATAAAGAAAAGATCCCTCAACAGCATCTCTTCTGAGCTAGAAAAAATTGATGGAATAGGACCTAAAACAGTAGATAAAATAATACAAAATTATGGATCATTTGAAAATTTAATGAGAAGTAAAAGGTCTGAAATTGTAAAATTAATCGGTAAAGAAAAAACAAATAAATTGTTCTCTAATGAGTAATCTTATTTTTCTTTTTTCATTTGCGGGAAAAACAAAACATCTTGAATAGAGTTACTATTTGTCATTATCATAGCAAGTCGATCTATTCCAATACCAAGCCCTGCGGTAGGTGGCATACCATATTCAAGTGCTCGTAAAAAATCCTCATCAAGTTGCATAGCTTCTTCATCACCTCTCTTTGCTAATTCAAATTGATCTGAAAATCTTTTTCTTTGATCAATTGGGTCGTTGAGCTCTGAAAAAGCATTGCAAATCTCTTTTCCATTACAAACAGCCTCAAATCTCTCAACTAAACCTTTTTTAGATCTATGCTTTTTAGCAAGTGGAGACATTTCAAGTGGATAATCTGTAATAAATGTAGGTTGTATAAGTTTTGGTTCACAGTAATGGCCAAAAATCTCATCAATTAGTTTCCCTCTTCCCATTGAAGAATCAATATTAATTCCAAGTTTTTTAGCAGTCTTTGCTAGCTCTTCCTCTTGCATTTGAGAAATATCAACTTTTGCAAAGTGTTCAATTGCTTCATACATCGTATATCTTTTCCAAGGTCGCTTAAAGTTTATAATATTCTCCCCAACAGTAACTTTGGTTTCCCCATGAATATCTATAGCTATTTTCTCAACCATTTCTTCAACTAAATCCATCATCCAATTATAGTCTTTATAAGCAACATATAGTTCCATCTGAGTAAACTCAGGGTTGTGAAAACGACTCATTCCTTCATTTCTAAAATCTTTTGAAAACTCATACACACCATCAAAACCTCCAACTATTAACCTTTTTAAATATAGCTCATTTGCAATCCTTAGATAAAGATCCATATCTAAAGTGTTGTGATGTGTTTTAAATGGCCTAGCTGCAGCTCCACCATATAAAGGTTGAAGTATAGGTGTTTCCACTTCTAAGTATTCTTTTGAGTTTAAATACTCCCTCATAGAGTTTGTTAGAATTGTTCTTTGAATAAAAGCTTCTTTAATATGAGGGTTTACTACTAGATCTACATACCTTTGCCTATATCTTTTCTCAGGATCAGTAAATGCATCAAAAACATTTCCGTCTGGATCAGTTTTTGGCAATGGTAGTGGTCTGAGTGATTTTGACAAAACAGTTAATGATTTTACCATAACTGATATTTCACCAACTTGAGTTATAAAAACATTTCCACTAACCCCAATTATATCTCCAATATCAAGAAGCTTTTTAAAAACCTGGTTATACATTGTTTTATCTTCTTCAGGACATATTTCATCTCTATTTAAATATAGCTGGATTTTACCTTCTGAATCTTGAAGCTCAACAAAAGAAGCTTTTCCCATGATTCTTCTTGTCATTATTCGTCCCGCGATAGTAACCTCTAAAGTCTGTCCTTCTTTATAATTTTCTAAGATATTTTTTGAACCATTATTTATATTAAAGAGTTCAGCAGGATAGCAATCTATACCTAAATCTATAAGCTTTTGAAGAGACTCTCTTCTAACGATTTCTTGTTCTGAAAAATCTGTAGACATATTATTTTTTTTGTAAATATATAAATTCTTCTTCCTATAATTTTGTATTATTGATCTCAATTAAAAAAACCCATTTAACAATGAAAATGAATGATTATATCAGCTCTTTTACAGACCAATTAAGAGAGGCGGTTAGCATTGGGGAAACATCCTCTTTTAAAGCTGCAGAAAATAAGGTTGAAAATATTCTAATCTGCGGTTTAGGTGGTAGTGGAATCGGAGGATCAATTCTATCAGATGTTTTGTCTTCTGAAATAACTATTCCTATTTCTTGCTCAAAGGATTATTCTATTCCAAACTTTGTTAACAAAAATACTTTAGTAATAGCTTCTTCATATTCTGGAAATACGGAAGAAACTTTAAGCGCTTTAGAATTATGCATAAGTAAAGGGGCAGAGATTGCGATTGTGACTTCTGCAGGAAAATTAAAATCTATCGCTGAAGAAAACAATATAAATCATATTATCATACCTGGGGGGCAACCTCCAAGAGCGATGTTTGCTTATTCATTTACTCAACTATTTTACATTTTTCAACATTATAATCTTATTAATTCTGATTTTAAAAACTCCCTTAAAAACAGTATTTCCCTCTTAGATTCTCAAGCTGAAAAGATTAAAACTGAAGCAAAAAATTTGGCAAAAAGTTTATATAAAAAAACACCCGTAATTTATGTTGCTTCAGGATATGAAGGTGTTGCAATTAGGTTTAGACAACAACTAAATGAAAATAGCAAATGTCTTTGTTGGCATCATGTTGTCCCGGAAATGAACCATAATGAGCTTTTAGGGTGGAGAACAAATACTGAAAACCTTGCGGTAATTTTCCTTAGAAACAAATCAGATCTTAAAAGAAATCAAGTGAGAATGGATATAAATAAAACTGTTATTTCAGAGTTTACAAACGATATATTTGACATTTATAGCCAAGGGAACTCTAATTTAGAAAACTCTTTGTACTTAATTAATTTTGGAGATTGGGTTTCATGGTTTTTATCCGAGTTAAATGAGGTTGATGCAATTGAGATAGATGTGATTAATTTTCTAAAAGATAAACTAGCAAATATTAAATAGTGCAAGATGTAAAATTTAGAGATCTTGGTTTAATTGATTACAAAGAAGCCTGGGATTTCCAAGAAGAAATTTTCAATAAAATAATTAGTATAAAATCTAATAATAGAAAACAAAAAACAGAAGTAAGAACAGAAAATTTCTTATTGTTTTGTGAGCACCCACACGTTTATACTTTGGGTAAAAGTGGGAATAGTAGTAATCTCTTAGTAGATGAAATTTTCCTTAAATCAAGAGGAGCAACATTTGTGAATACAAATAGAGGGGGAGATATAACTTATCATGGCCCTGGTCAAATTGTTGGATATCCTATTCTTGACTTAGAGAATTTTTTTACTGATATACATAAATATCTTCGCTTGCTAGAAGAGGCTGTTATTCTTACACTTAAAGAATATAATATCGTAGCAGAAAGATCTGATGGGGAAACAGGCGTTTGGATTGATGTTTTATCAAGTAACCCTAGAAAAATCTGTGCTCTTGGTGTAAGAACTAGCAGGTGGGTAAGCATGCATGGATTTGCCTTTAATATTAACTCTGATTTATCATATTTTGGAAATATCATACCATGTGGGATTTCTGACAAAAATGTTACTTCTTTAGAAAAGGAGCTAGGTGTAAAAATAGATATTAATACTGTTAAGACCCGTTTAAAAAAACATTTGTCAGATCTTTTTAAGATGAACATTATAAATTTTTAATTAAAAGAATTATTTTTAACAATAAGTTGAAATCAATATGAAAGAAAAATTATTAGAATTTAAAAACCTCGTTACTGAGTTTCACACTGAAGGAAAAACTGTAAAGGCTGTAAATGATATAAGCTTTACTTTAAACAAAGGTGAGACAATAGGAATTGTAGGTGAATCCGGCTCAGGAAAGTCAGTGACATCTCTTTCTGCTATGAGATTAATTCCATCTCCTCCAGGCATAATTAGTGGTGGAGAAATAGTTTTTCATCAAAAAGATAAAGATCCTGTTGATCTTCTTTCTCTTTCAGAAGAGGGTATTAGAGAATATCGAGGTAAAGATATTGCTATGATATTTCAAGAACCAATGACATCATTGAATCCTGTTTTTACATGTGGGGATCAAGTACTCGAAGCGATAATGCTACACCAAAATATAAACAAAAAAGATGCTAAAAAATTAACTATAGATTTATTTCGACAAGTTCAACTTCCAGATCCAGAAAGAATTTACAGCACATACCCTCATCAAATATCTGGCGGTCAAAAACAAAGAGTAATGATAGCGATGGCTATGAGCTGCAAACCTTCTGTTATGATAGCGGACGAACCAACAACAGCTCTTGATGTAACAGTCCAAAAAACTATTCTTCAACTAATGAGTAATCTTCAAAAAGAACATAATATGGGGATTATGTTTATTACTCATGATTTGGGAGTAATTGCAGAACTTGCCGATAAAGTTGTAGTAATGTATAAAGGGAAAATTGTAGAGCAGGGAAATGTTTGGGAAATTTTCACCAATCCTAAACACCCTTATACAAAAGGGCTTTTGGCTTGTAGACCGCCGTTAAACAAAAGGTATACCTTTCTGCCAACAGTTTCCGATTTTATGAATATTGATTCTTCTGGAAGAATAATTGATAATAATGTTTCTGTTGAGGATTTTACCAAAAAACTTATTATTCCTGATAAAACAAGAAAAGAAAAGCAAGACAAACTTTTTATAAAACAACCTATCTTAAAAATCAAAAACTTAAAAACATACTTTCCAATAAGAAATGGTTTTTTTGGGGGAATTAGTAGTCATGTAAAAGCTGTTGATGATATTTCATTTGATGTTTATCCTGGTGAAACTCTTGGGTTAGTTGGCGAATCTGGCTGTGGTAAAACTACTACAGGAAGAACTATCTTAAGATTAGAGGAGCCGACTTCAGGAGAGATGATTTATAAAGGCAAAGACATTTCTTTAATGAATGCTGAAGAGCTAAGACTCTTTAGAAAAGAAGTTCAAATTATTTTTCAAGACCCATACTCTTCTTTAAACCCTAGAATGACCATTGGAAACGCAATAATGGAGCCAATGCAAGTTCATAACATATTAGATTCTGACGAGGAAAGGAAAAAGAGGGTTGAACAACTTTTAGAAAGAGTTAGTTTAGACCCAGCGCATTTCTATAGATACCCTCATGAATTTTCTGGAGGCCAAAGACAGAGAATTGGAATTGCTAGAGCTCTCGCTGTAAATCCAAAGTTTATTATCTGCGATGAATCTGTTTCTGCACTTGATGTTTCAGTACAGGCTCAAGTTTTAAATCTTTTAAATGAATTAAAAGATGAGTTTGAATTAACATATATTTTTATTTCACATGATTTATCAGTTGTAAAATATATGAGTGATCGTATGGTTGTAATGCAAGATGGTAAAATTGAAGAAATGGGAGATGCTGACCAAATATATAATAAGCCTAAAACAACATACACTCAAAAATTAATTGATGCTGTCCCTGAGGGGAAAACAGAGGATATAAAAAAACATTTAGAAAAAAAAGGAATAAAAGTTTAAAGACTCATCTCTAATATTTCTCCATTAACAATTAATTTTGCATCAGTAGAATTAATTATATCCTCCACCGATACCCCTGGGGCTCTTTCAATAAGCTTAAACCCTCTGCTGGTAACATCAATAACAGCCAAATCAGTAATGATTTTCTTCACACAATTAATTCCTGTAATTGGTAGAGAACAATTTTTTAAAAGCTTACTCATTCCTTTTCTATTAGTATGAGTCATTGCAACAATAATATTTTCTGAAGAAGCAACTAAGTCCATTGCCCCCCCCATTCCTTTAACCATCTTTCCTGGTATTTTCCAATTAGCAATATCTCCTTTTTCAGACACTTCCATCGCACCTAAAACAGTTAACTGAACATGACCTCCCCTTATCATTGCAAAAGACATCGCAGAGTCAAAAATAACAGCTCCTGGCTCAGAAGTAATTGTTTGTTTTCCAGCATTTATTAAGTCAGGGTCTTCTTGACCTTTTTTAGGAAAAGGACCCATTCCTAAAATACCATTTTCGGATTGAAAAACAACGTTTATATCTTTTGGAATATAGTTTGCAATAAGAGTAGGGATGCCTATTCCTAAATTAACATAAGTATTATTCTGTAGCTCTTGAGCAATTCTTTTTGCGATTCCGTTTTTGTCTAAAGTCATTAGTTTATTGTTGTGAGATTTTCAATTCTCTTTTCAAAATTATCGCATTGTATAATTCTCTGAATAAAAATTCCTGGTGTGTGAATTTGGTTTGGATCAAGCTCACCAATTGGAACAAGTTCTTCAACTTCAGCCACAGTAATTTTACCAGCCATAGCCATTAGTGGGTTGAAATTTCTAGCTGTTCCTTTAAAAATTAAATTTCCAGCATTATCTCCTTTCCAGGCCTTAACAAATGAAAAATCTGCAACTAATGCTTTCTCTAAAATATGCGGCTTACCATTAAAAGTTCTTTCTTCCTTACCTATTGCAACTTCTGTTCCGTGGCCTGCAGGAGTATAAAAAGCAGGTATTCCGGCTCCTCCTGCCCTACATCTTTCAGCTAAAGTTCCCTGAGGTATTAATTCAACATCAAGCTCTCCGCTTAACATCTGTCTTTCAAACTCTTCATTTTCTCCAACATAAGATGAAATCATTTTTTTTATTTGTCTTCTTTTTAAAAGTAATCCGAGGCCAAAGTCATCTATTCCTGCGTTATTTGAGACACAGGTTAAATTATTTATGTTTAGGCTAGAAAGTTCTAGTATTGATTTTTCTGCAATTCCACACAAACCAAAGCCTCCAAACATAAATGTCATTCCACTCTCAACGCCAAAAACTGCTTCTTTAATTGTTTTTACTTCTTTATTTATCATATTAAAACTCTTCCTCTTTAATTAATGAATTTGTTTCGTCACACTCTAATTGTAAATCAATCGCTCTGGAAATATTAAACTTCTCAGGAAATACTTTTGAATTTGCAGTGTCAGCATAAACTCTTTGCATGTATTCAGCAAAAATAGGTAAAGCCATATTTGCGCCTTGACCAAACTGAATGTCTCTAAAATGAACACTTCTGTCTTCACAACCGGCCCAAACTCCAGTAACTAAATTTGGAGTTATTCCCATAAACCATCCATCTGATTGGTTTTGTGTTGTTCCTGTTTTCCCTCCAATCTCGTTCTTAAAACCGTACTTGTATCTTAACCTAATGCCTGTTCCTGTTGTCTTTTTTGCTGTGGGACTATATACACCATCAACAACTCCCTGTAAAAGTCTTACCATAACATCTGCTGTTTTTTCACTCATAGCTTCAACGGTTTTTGGTGAAAACTCATCAATAATAACACCATTTTTATCTTCAATTCTAGTAATAAATATTGGCTCAACCCAAACTCCTTTATTAGCAAATGTTGAGTAAGCTCCAACCATTTCACAAACAGATAAATCAAAAGTTCCTAAACACAAAGACGGAACTGCTAAAATTTTACTCTGAATACCAATTTTTTTAGCTAAATCAACCACTGCGTGGGGGCCAAACTGCTTCATAATAAAAGCTGTTATTGTATTAATTGAATTTGCTAAACCATATTTTAGTGTTAAAGTTAACCCCTCTAAATCTTCTCCTCCTGAATTTTTAGGAGCCCAATCTTTTTCTAACCTATATTTATGTTTATCAAAAACAACAGGTACATTTGGAACTTCATAGCATGGAGAGTACCCCTCTTGAATAGCCAAAGAATATAGAAATGGCTTAAATGTTGAACCAACCTGTCTCTTGCCTTGAGTAACGTGGTCATACTGAAAGTTTTCATAATTGATCCCTCCTACATATGCTTTTACATATCCAGTATTTGGATTCATACTCATCATGCCAGAATGAATAAAATATTTACTGTATAATAAAGAGTCTCTTGGGGAAAGAATAGTGTCAATCCTTCCTTTCCATGAGAATAAAGACATATGAACTTTTTTATCAAAAATTTCTTCTATTTTTTCAATTTTAAATCCTGACGACTTAAGCTTTTTATATCTCTCAGATCTTTTCATGGCCTGTTGCATAATAGGGTCTATTTGCTCTTGCTTAAAATCTTCAGGAAATGGAGCGTTTGTATAGCCGTCCCAATGCCTATAGAAGTCCTCTTGAAGGTTAGACATATGAGTTGTAGTTGCTTCTTCGGCGAATCCCTGTAATCTAGAATTAATTGTAGTGTATATTTTTAATCCATCAGTATATAAATTATAATTACTTCCATCAGGCTTAGAATTAGCCTTACACCATCCCTTCATTTTTTCTCTTAGAAACTCTCTAAAATATGGCGCAAGACCTTGTGTGTGACTCTCTTTTTTAAAATCTAAAATAATTGGCTGGTCTACACATGAATTAAACGTAGAGTCATTTATAAAATTATATTTTTTCATCTGAGATAAAACTATATTTCTTCTTTCTTGTGTTATTTCAAGCCTTCTATTTGGATTAAATAAAGAGGGATTTTTTAACATTCCAACAAACATTGCGCTCTCTGATACAGAAAGGTTTTCTACATCTTTATTAAAATAAACCTTAGATGCTGATTTTATTCCCACAGCATTATTTACCCAATCAAATCTGTTTAAATACATGATAAGGATTTCATCTTTAGTATATCTTCTTTCAAGTCTTACAGCAATAATCCACTCCTTAAGTTTTTGCTTAATTCTATCTAATCCCGAAGCTGGTTTCTTTGTAAAAAGCATTTTTGAAAGCTGTTGAGTAATAGTACTTGCCCCCCCACTTTGCTTACTAAAAGTTAGTGCTCCAAAAACAGCTCTTGCCAGAGCTTTAAAATCTATACCCGAATGTTCTCTAAATCTTATATCTTCCGTTGCAAGCAGGGCGTTAACAAAATGGTCGGGGATCTGACTTCTTTTAATAAGACTTCTGTTTTCGTAAAAATATTTACCCAAGACAACGCTATCTTCGGAAATTATTTCTGTAGCCCAATTATTTTGTGGGTTTTCAAGCTGATCAAATGTAGGAAGCTCGCCAAACACACCAAAAGCTGTAGAAGACAAAACAAAAATCATAATTATTAAAGGGCTCAAAACAGCAAGCCATATTAATAGAGCTTTTCTTTTTAATTTTTTTAGTATTAATTCATCAGAATAACCATTTGAAATAATTTCTACTCCATTACATTTTGGGCAATTATTTAATTCAATTGCCGAAAACTCATTAGCACATTCAGTATTTAAACACTTATACTTATTCATGACTTGGCTTAATTGACAGTCCAAAAGAAAGCATAGATTTTAATTTTTCAATTTTATTTAGATGTCCATACCTCATTGCTTGCTCAACCTTAATTTTTGGGTTTGACGTTTGAAATAAAACATCCTCTTCAAATTTATATGATATTGTTCTAACACTTCCTATTCCTTTTCCTTTCCACTTTCCATCTTTTTCACAAATTTGTAAATCTACAGTGTCTATTTTACTATCGTTAGTAATAATAAAAAATAAATTCTGAAAGGCATAATCAACATCATGTCTAATCTCTATTTCAAAGCTATGAAAGACTGTTGAATCTTTAAGTAAAAAGTCAAAAGCTAAAACTGAATCAGTATGCCATGTATTGTTAAGAAAGGTATGATGATGCATTTTTTTCCCACCATTATTACAAGAGTAGGCTAGCAGAAAAATAAAAAAAAGAATAACTCTCATATTAACTATTTTAATCTACACTAGATTTAATTTTTAACATTTTTGAAACCTGTAATGATAACTCAAAAAACAAGATTTTAGAATTTATATTTCTGTTTAAATACTGAATTGATTTTTCAAATTCTAAAATTAAAGGGATACTGTTTTCTTCGTTTACAAATTTAGAGAATTTTAACACAAATTCTTTTTCATCATTACTTGTTTGTAGCATTTTATTATTGCCAAAATTATTAATCAATGAATATCTGATAGTATTAATCGAAAAACCTAACAGCTTTTTCTTATATATAGTATTCTGACTAGATATTAAGCTAGCCCAATTAGTAAGACCTTGAAAATCTTGCTTAAAACACAACCTCATCCAGCTTGTAAAATCTTTAAGCAAATCTGCTTCTTCGGTAGATTTATTTAAGCTAAGTAAATAACTAATGTCTCCATTAGCTTTTTTTGAGAAACCATTAATATCTGATCCGAATTTATCATTATAAAATAATAGTAATTCCTCATCAGTGTATTTAGGAATAAATGATTTTTGAAGTCTTGAGGTTAATGTTGGAAGAAGGCTGTTTGTTTCATCAGAGACTAACAAAAAAACTGTACCATCAGGTGGCTCTTCTAAAAACTTTAACAATTTATTGCTTGCAACCTTTAGCATCTTTTCAGGACCCCAAATTATAACAACCCTGTGTTTAGATTCAAAATTTTTAAGAGCTAGCTTATTGTATAGGGTTAGCCTTGAGTTATCTACACACTCTTTCGTGGATGTGAACTCATGCGTATAAATAAATGAAGTTTTGTCACCCATAAAATTACTCCATTCGTCTAATGAAGAATATATGTTTGTAGTAAAAAAATTACGCCACTCTGGCATATAATCAACGGCACGTGTACATTTTGATATTTTAACAACAGGAAATATTACATGAAGATCAGGATGACTAAGCTTTGAATATTTAACACATGAATCACAAGTGTTGCATGAGTCTTTTTCTGTTTTATTAAGACAATTAATATATTGCGCATATGCCAATGCTAATGCAAGTTTTGGGCCTCCTTTTGGGCCCGTAAAGATTTGAGAATGAGCAATTCTATTTTTAGAGATGCCATTTAAAAGCTCTTTCTTAATATCTTCTAAAGCAAAAATTTCATTAAAACGCATTTGATAATATATTGTGTCAAATTTAATTAAAATGAGCTGATCTTAAGCTTTTATTTTATTTTTGTACAATGAATAATATAGCTAATTTTGATTTTAAAAATAAAAAAACTCTTATCAGAGTTGACTTTAATGTTCCTCTTGGGGAAAACAATAAAGTAACTGATACTTCAAGAATTATTGCTGCAATTCCTACAATAAAAAGAGTTATCTCTTCTGGAGGGATTGCAATACTAATCTCTCATCTTGGAAGACCAAAAGGAAAAAAAAATTTAAGGTATTCCTTATCTAATATTCAAAAAGATTTAGAAAAACTATTACATAAATCCGTGGCTTTTATTGATGACTGTATAGGGTCGAAAGTTGAAAGGTTTATATATAAGCAAACAGCAGGAAGTGTTATTCTACTAGAAAATTTAAGGTTTTACAATCAAGAAGAGTCGGGAGATCTTGAATTTGCAAAAAAACTTTCAAGGCTTGCAGATGTATATATAAATGATGCTTTTGGAACAGCTCATAGGAGACATGCATCAAACTCAGTGATTCCACAATTTTTTAAACACAAATTTTTTGGACTGTTGATGCAAGATGAGGTTTTTAATCTTGAGAAAACCTTAAAAACACCTACAAAACCATTTACTGCTATAATTGGCGGTGCTAAAATCAGCAGTAAAATTGAAGTAGTTCTGGCTTTAATTGATAAAGTAGATAATTTAATTATTGGGGGAGGAATGGCCTTTACTTTTATAAAAGCAAGGGGCGGCGCTATTGGGAACTCTATTTATGAAGAAGATAAAATAGACCTCGCAAATAAAATCATTCAGAAAGCAGAAAATAAAGGGGTAAATATAATTTTGCCATCAGACTCTATAAACTCTTCGAAATTTGGAGATGATGGTGATATACAAATCTCTCATATAGAAAAAATAGAATCAAATTATATGGGGCTAGACATTGGGCCTGAATCAATAAAGATGTTTAGCAATGTGATTCAAAATTCTAAAACAATCATTTGGAATGGTCCTATGGGAGTTTTTGAAATAGAATTGTTTTCTGAAGGAACAAGACAAATTGCTTTATCAGTTGCAAAAGCAACATCTGAGGGGGCTTATTCTTTAGTAGGCGGTGGGGACTCTGTTGCTGCTATTAAGAAATTTAATTTAGAGAGTAGCGTAAGCTATATTTCTACAGGAGGAGGGGCTATGATTGAATATTTAGAGGGAAAAAAACTTCCAGCTATAGAGGCAATGCTATAACTCTTTTTCAATTTTCTTTTTTATTTCTTTTGCTTCTTTTTTGGGAGATACTTTTTCTACTTTATTTTTTACAGAGTTAGCTTTTTTCTCAATTTCTTTTTTTGCTTTATTTGCTTTCTTTTCAAGCTCTTTTATTACTCCTTCGTGTTTTTTTAAACTAGGGGATAGTTTATCAACAACTGACTCTATAGGAGAATATACAACTGAGCTTTTAATCGTTTTTTTAGGAATAATATTAATAGTCTTTTCAAAATAGATTACGCAACTAAGTATAATACACAGCTTAACAAAACCAAATAAAGCTCCAATAATTTTACTTATTATTCCAAGAGCAAGCACATTTGTGATTTTATCAATTACAGCTCCAATAGCTTTTACAGTAATAATTGAACATAAAAATATTAGAGCAAATGAAATTATAGGGATAAAAGCCTTCTTTTCATTTTTTGCAAAGTCTGAAGAAAACTTAGATATTATGTTTGTAAAAAATTCTTCAAAATAAACTGAAAAATTTAAAGCTAAATAGACTCCAATAGCAATAGCAGCAAGAGATGTTATTTCATTAACAATCCCCTTAGAGAAACCTCTGACTATTCCATAAACCATAGGAATAACTAGCGCTATATCAAGGTAATTCATTATTAAATAAGTTAGTTAATAACTACCGTTTTAAAAACTATTTTATTTTTAAGAAGCCTAACAACACTCTGACCTGTTTGTAAATTATTTCCATCTGCTTTTTCAACAATAACATCTAATATTGCTTCATGTTGAAATTCAAAATCTGCTTGACCATTAGCTCCAGTATTCTTTTTCTGAAAAACACTTGAGAAAGATCCTTGGGGACTTATTTCACCTTCTTTTGACAATATTACCTTTGCTCCTTCTATTGGCTGTCCACTTGAATCGTTAACTGTAATTGTACAAATTGTAGGATTATCTTTTTCACATGAAGAAAGAGATGTAATAAAAAAAGCGACAGAAAAAGCTATTAAGAAGCTTATTAAGGTTGATTTAAAATTTATATTTCGCATAATTATTGTTAATTTGTGTTCTTATAATAGCAAATATACATAGAAAATTTCAACGTGTTAATAAAAATATCTTCCATACTAAATGAACTTGAGACTTTTGCTCCCAAATCTAAAAAGGAATTAGAGGCTTTTAGAATAAAGTATCTTTCAAAATCAGGCGAGTTAAATAAACTTTTTGAAGAATTTAAAAAAACACCCAACGAAGAAAAAAAGCTTGCAGGAAAAGCTCTAAATAATTTAAAAGAGCAGCTAAATATAAAAGTAAATAAAGAATATAGTTTTGGGGCAAAAAAAACATATGTCACTGACGATTTTACAAAGCCTATTTCTTTAAATAACTTAGGAAGTAGACATCCGTTATCAATTGTTAAAAATGAAATTGTTGAGATTTTTAATAAAATAGGCTTTAGTATTTCGGAAGGTCCAGAAATAGAAGATGACTGGCACAACTTCTCTGCATTAAACTTACCGGAGGAACACCCCGCAAGAGACATGCAAGACACATTCTTTATACAAACAAATCCTGACATACTACTTAGAACTCATACATCATCAGTTCAAGTAAGGTATATGGAAAACAACCAGCCTCCAATAAGAACTATTTCTCCTGGAAGGGTGTACAGAAATGAAGCTATTTCTTCTAGAGCACATTGTATTTTTCATCAGGTTGAAGGTCTCTATATAGATAAGAAAGTAAGCTTTGCAGACTTAAAACAAACTTTATTATATTTTGCAAAAGAAATGTTTGGAGATAAAACAAAAATAAGACTTAGACCTTCTTACTTTCCTTTTACAGAACCATCTGCAGAAGTTGATGTAAGTTGTAATATTTGTTCTTCAAAAGGCTGTAATGTGTGTAAATATACTGGGTATTTAGAAATTTTAGGATGTGGAATGGTTGATCCAAATGTCTTAGATAATTGCGGTATAGACTCCAGCAAATACACAGGTTTTGCGTTTGGAATGGGTATTGAAAGAATAGCTATGCTAAAGTATCAAGTTGACGACTTAAGACTCTTTTATGAAAACGATGTTAGGTTTCTTAAACAATTTTCAAGCTCTATTTAAATAACTTTTTTAAACAAATTTCCAGTTGTAAGAATCTAAATTTTCCACACAAGCCTTTAATAAATCAATAGACCCTCTTACATCTTCTTTGTGAACCATTTCTATTACTTGATGAATATGTCTTGTAGGAATTGAAACAGCTCCAGATATAGCTCCTCCAGGGTTCATTCTTTGAACACCAGCAGTGTCAGTTCCTCCTGCCGGTAAAATTTCTAGTTGTGTCTTTATTTTATGTTTTTTAGAAATCTCTTTCATGTAAGAGACCATTCTATAATCACAAACTGTTGAAGAGTCCATAATCTTAATACACGCTCCTTCTCCTAAAGCAGAAACCTGTTCTTGCTTGGTTGACCCTGGGGTGTCCCAAGCTATAGTTGTGTCTAGCCCAAAACCATAGTCAGGGTTTATTAACATTGAAGATACATTCGCTCCTCTTATTCCTATTTCTTCTTGAACAGTAAAAACAGCATATGTATCATATGGTGGTTTTTCTGTCATTTCTTTTAACATTTCAATTAAAATAAAAACAGAGACCCTATTATCAAGTGACTTACAATTAATACAATCACCCATTTCTATTAATTTTCTCTCTCTAGTGATCGTGCTTCCAACTTCAATAAGTTTTACAAGCTGATTTTTACTAAGACCCGTGTCAATAAAAAAGTCTTTAATCGTTGGTACTTTTAACCTATCTGCAGCATTCATTAAATGAATAGGCTTGCTGCCCATCACTCCAATAACATCTTCTTTTCCATGTATTATAACCCTTTGAGCTGTTAATGTCTTTGGATCAAAACCTCCTAGTGTATGAAAATAAACAAATCCCTTATCGTCAATATGAGTAACAATAAACCCTATTTCATCCATATGGGCAGCAATCATTACTTTTTTGTCCTTAACACCTTTTTTTAGAGCAATAACGTTACCCATATTATCTATGTTAATTTCATCAACAATCTCTTTAACTTCTCTTAAAACAATTTCTCTAACTCTATTTTCATGACCGGGGGCTCCGGGAACCTCACACAGTTCTGCTAATAATTTTGTATTTATCATAATTTATTCTATTGTACTTAATTTAATCATATTTGTCATGCCTTTTTGATATGCAGGTAAGCTTGCTAAACTTATTATTGCATCACCTTTCTTAATTTCTTTATTTTCTTTCAAAATGTCTTTTGTCTCCATTATAGTCTGATCTGTTGTGGTTCCTCGGTTATAATAATAAGCCTTAACCCCCCACACAAGACTCAGTTTGTTTAAAATGGAGTAATTATTAGTGAAAGCATAAACAAAAGCTCTTGGCCTAAAACTTGACGTCTTTATTGCATTATAACCAGAGTAGGTCATTGTAACTATTGCCTTTGCATTAGCCTGCTCTGAAAGCTGTGCAGCGTGAGCACAAATTGCATCTGAAATTTTTCTTTCATTTAATCCTTTTAGGCTGTCTACATATTTAGTGTTTTTTCTATCAGTATATTGACTTTGCTCAATATCTCTAATAATATCCCTCATGGTTGTAACGGTTTTTACAGGAAATTTCCCAACAGAAGTTTCTCCGCTTAACATAACAGCATCTGCT
>Ga0209710_1000050_pt1 | contig 133277 bp, 120 predicted proteins | sample ArcticOcean_MG_C_5_FD_187436 | JGI IMG/M metagenome (GOLD analysis project Ga0209710, IMG submission 187436) | Marine microbial communities from western Arctic Ocean - ArcticOcean_MG_CB4_138 (SPAdes) (version 2) | ecosystem: Environmental > Aquatic > Marine > Oceanic | place: Arctic Ocean...
AACAGCGCAAGTGACGGTCAAAACGAAAGTCGCTCGAGCTCGACGTAGTCGATGAACGCGAGATCTTCGCATCAAGCTTGATCGGCGGAGACTGGCTCTGCACGTTTCTGTTCTTGAAACGTCCCGATGAGAAAGTCAACATCGCACTTGAAATCCCTTTCCAAAACACACGAGCAGGCGCGGGTGTTTCGCGGCGTGGCACCGCGGCCGTCGGTGTGCGACTGAGCACGACGTTGGTTACGTCGCAGCCTTAGTGGGGAACTAAGGCGTGCGAGCGACGTACAAGTCCTACTCCGCTCGGAGTAGGACAGACCGAGCGACTCATGCGACTCGACGTGAAACGCGTTGGTGGCAACAACGTCCACTCCGACTTGGTCGCCGCGGTCGGGTGGAACTCGCGAAACGAGCTGTTTAGCTGCGGCGACGATAAGCAAATCGCGCGATGGGACGTGCACGGCGAGTCGGGAGGGAAGGTACGGTTTTTACATGCACCGGCGCGTGACACGCGACACGCGAACACCAAAGATCGTTCGCAAACTCGGCGCCTCCAACGGTCGCGACTTCGTGTCATTTCGACCACGACAAGGGACCCAGCACCCACCTCGCAACACCGATGACTAACCCCACGTTTCTTCCATTCATGTGTTGGGTTCCATTCCCGTCACGCCCGCGTCATCACACATCACACGTACCCGGAACCCAGGTATGCGACCTCGAGTCCTTCGTCACCGCCATGGCGTGGTCCCCCACATCTGGGAAGGACCAATCGTCATCGTCTGAAACGTTTGCCACAGGCGGGAGCGACGGGGTCGTGAGGTTCGTCCGGTGCAACGGCCGCGTCGACAAAACCCTCGACGCGCATCGAGGCGCGGTGACCAGTACGCGGTGGACGAACTGCGGAGGGTTTTTGTTGACATCGGGGGAGGACGGGGTGGTGAAGACGTGGAGTCGGAGCGGGAACTTACACGCGACGCTCGCGGTCGGCGACGCTGCGGTGTACGCGTGCGCGTGGTCGCCGCGAGCCGCGGTGTTTGGCGGCGACGGCGCCGTGGTGTTCGGCCGAGGCAATAACTTACGAATAGTCAGCACCGCTGATGTCGGTTCAAAGGAACAAAGTGCTGCGAAAAAGAACGTCCCCGGAAACGAAGTGAAAGCCTGGAAAGCGCACGACGGCGTGGTGCTTTCGATTGATTGGTGCCCTGCCTTGGACGGCCGCATCGTGAGCGGCGGCGAGGACCGGAGGTACAAGGTGTGGGACGGACATGGTCAGATTCTGTTCATCTCGCCGGCACGAGACCACGCCATTACCGCCGTGCGTTGGTCACCCACGGGGCAACACTTCGCGGCGGGGAGCTTCGACAGCGTGTGGCTGTGCGCGCGCGACGGGTGGACGAACGGGTCGAACGACACGGGCGTGGGCTCGGCGGTGAGTTTGGCGTGGGCAAGAGACGGGTCGTCTGTGGCGGGGTGCGGAGGCAAACCGCCGTTCGTGTTCACTGGCGCGGTTGTTGATGTCGAACATTTGTGGGACGACATCGTGGTGTCGCGATGTGGTGTCACAAAGCTTTGCGAGGTTACCATACATACCTTTCGCAACGAGCGTTCGGCGCTTGACACGGTTGACGACGGCGTTTCGACGTACACCTTGAAAACGGGCACCGAGCGCGTGTCGCGGCTTTCGTGGCGACACGGCATTTTGTTGGTCGTTTCGCCGAAACAGATCTGTTTGCACAAGTCCGGTGCGTGGCAAACCCCGGTCGCGACGGTTGACGTTTCGGATTGCGTCGTGTTCATCGACCAAAGCCGAACCGGTTTCGCGTTCGTCACCGCCACCTCGGACGTCGTGCACGTGTATACGTACGACGGCCAGAAAGTGTGTGATTTACGAAGCGACGGTTTGTTTCCGCAAAGCCTGGACGAAAACGTGTTTTCCAAATCGCCCGAGTGCGTTGCGTTCGTGGACCGGTCCGCGGGCGGTGACTCGATGACGTGCGTTGACTTAAGTCACTCGAGTTCGAATGGGAAACAATCGGGTGACGGTTCCGGTTACAAAATTCCACACTCGGCGAAAATTCAAGCCGTGAAGCTCAACCAGGTCGGCGACGCCTCGAGCGGGTTCCGAATACTCGCCTTTCTCGATTCCAACAAGGACCTGTGGCTAAAACGAGTGGAGTTTGCAGGCACGGCTGCTGGCGGAGGTCACGCCTCGTCTTGTGTGAAAATAAAAAGCATGGTTGATTGTTTCGCGTGGAGCGAGAAGTGCGACGCGCTTGTTGCGGTTTCGCGGTCGCAAATCGTGGCGTGGCGGTGTCCTGTTGTTTTTTTCACGGACAACGACCTGGTTGGTCTGACCACCACTACTAAGGACTTGGTGGGACACGGGGTGGGTAATGCGCAGACCAAGGGGATGCTTACCATAACAAGGTTCGACGGCGCGAGGGTGACCGTGCAGAACGACGACGGCGCGCGCGTCACCACCTCGCTGTGCGCAAACAGTGCGTTCTTTCCGCAGCTGCACAATCACGCGGTGGGCGAAAAAGGAACCGCGAAGCAGTGGGACAAGGCCATCCGGCTGTGCAGGTTCGCCAAGGACAGCACGTTGTGGGCGACGTTAGCCACACACGCCATGAACGTCAACGAGCTGGAAACCGCCGAAATCGCGTACGCCGCGCTTGAGCAAATCGAAAAGGTGCGTATTTCCCATTTACCACATTCCGCTGACTGATTGCCCATACAAGACTGACATTTCTTTTTTACAATCTCAGGTGCGGTTCCTCCAGACGGTTCGGAAACTCGAACGCGAGCCGGTTCGCGCCGCGCAGTTGGCACTTTTCAAGCACCAGGTACACGAAGCGGAGCGAATTTTGGTGCACGGTGGGTTCTTGTTCAGGGCAATCGAAATGCACCTGCGCTTGTTCGACTGGGACAAAGCGCTGCAGTTAGCGCTGGAGCACAGAACGCACGTCGATACCGTGCTGCATTTCAGAAACGAGTACTTGGAAAAATCGACCGAAGGAGGCACCGGCGGTGCGAGGCGAGAGGACAAGCCCGCGTTTATCGCCGCCCGAAGGGAAGTCGAGGTGAGCGCGACGCAGGTGCTTCTGAAAATCGCGCAGGAACGAACAAGGGAGGCGAGTCACGGGAACTCGGATGCGGCGAAACCGACGCGCAAAGCGGATGCCGAGAAGAGCGCGAAAAGTTTGTCTTCCAAGACTGAAAAAGCACGCGCGAGTTCGCGAAAAACATAGGTAGTCATCAGTCGTGGGTGAGTACAGTGTGTGAGTTCCTTAAAATACGATTCTATTTTTACACGAACAAGTACCATGGGACCTATTTCCCGTCCTCGTCCTCTAGCGGCCACGGCGTTACAATCCACTCGCGCGCCGGGTCAATCGCGCCGTCGCGGTTTCGGTCGAAAACTTTAAACAAAAGGTCGAGCGCGGCGTCGTCCAAACCTTGTACGCGTCGCGCCAGGCGCCCGGCGTTTTGGGACTCCAGGGATGGAGGGGACGTTTCGTTACTTCCGGCGGAAGCCACCGAGGTCAACGAGTCGATCAAACTTTGTTTGTTCGCCGCCTTCATCGGCCACCGGCTGGTCCTCATCGCGTCGTCAAGCTCGTCCATGCTCTGCAACACGAACCGCAGCGCGCGTAAATCGTCCACGCGCGCACCCGCCAGGCCCTTGCGCGCGCCGCTACCGGCGCGCATGAACGACAGCCACACCACAGTGCTCGTCGCCGCTAACACCCCCGCCACGGACCAGAACACGAACGGCGTTGCGTTTTCAAACCCGTTCGGGATGTTCATCCCGGCCAAACTCGCGGGCACCGCCGCGACGGTCAGCGCCAGCGTCGCGACTGATACGATAAAGCCGAAAGTGTCAGTCGGTCGTGATGTGTTGAGTAAACAGCCAGAGTAATCGGGCCGATCGCAGAGGCGGTGTGTGGTGATTGGGAAAGGCCCTTACCCGTGGCTTGTAAGTTCAAACGCACGGTACGGTTGCGCACGCCGTCCAGGTAAAGCTCCCACACCTCCCGTGTCGCCTCCACCTGTCGGCTCATCTCGCTGAGCTGCCCTCCCGCGGCGCGAACGCGCCACAAGTGCGTTTGCAGTAACGAAGTCACGGCGGCTCTTCGCTGCGTTAGCGACGATGAGTTGGTGTCGTCCGCGTCTTTGCGTTGAGTAGGAGGAGAGTAATCAGGTGAAACGTAATCACGCGAAACGTGCTCATCGCGGTACTCGCCACCGCTAGTTTGCGATCGTATATCCGACGAGTTAGGGTTAGTATCAACCCCGTCCCGTTGTGAAGACTCGCCCTGACCAGAGCTCGCGGCGTTTACGAAACCACCCCCCGGCAGCAACCCGTCGACGCGCGCGTCCGATCGCATGGCGTCTGAAATCGCGTGGTGTGCTTCCTTGATGTCGGCTTCGAGCTCGGTTATTGCGCGGCGCAACGGTAACAACCGCTGGAACCCGGCTTCGCCCGTACCAGGGCCCCACCCGGAAGGCGTTTTCAGCTCGTCCGTGATTGTTTCCAAGCAGTAATCCGTGAGTAACTGGATGCGTCGCATTTTCGCGTGGTAGTACCCGGTCGCTTCCTCGAGGACGGCTTCCAGGGCTCGTAACGGGAAGTCGGCTTTTTGTGACGACGTGCTTGGCGAGTTGTGTGTGTCCCTCCCGCCCACTGTATCGTCGGATAATTGCAACTCGATGCCAGCGTGACTTCGCCCGTCAACGTGCGCCGCGCTCGCCGCGCCGATGGCGCGCACGAACGAGGATTTCGATGTGTGGTGCAGCGAACCCACCGCAACCGCGATCGCCCCGGCGGCGGCTTTCGGTGACGCCCGGTGCGCGTCCATTAACAGCGCGCTGTGTTCGCCAATCACCGCGGTGAACGGCTGGAACCGCACCAAAAGCAACCCGGGGCGCGTGGACATCGTCGCGGGTGTGTCACCGAAGCTACCGGTCCTTTCTAATAATGGTCGGTCCCTCACGTGCAGCGATTTTAACAACCCATCCCCCGAACCAACACGCACGCCGAGACGGGTAACCCGCCCGGTGTCATCCACCTTGATAGCCTGGAGCTCGGGGGCTCGTGCGGTGGATGCCGCGACGCCGCTCGCCAAGCGGCGGAACACCCGCGACGCCATCGCGTTGTGATGAGGACGTTGTTGAATGAGTGTATTTTTTGAGTGATTTTTCGGTCCGAGGAAAATGCAGGGTGGCACACCGCAGGAGCGCAGGCGGCATGGCGGCGTCCGCGGCGGCGTCTCGGTGGACGGTGGTGACACATGGTGCGTGGCTAGGGCAGACGCGACGCGCGGGTGAGTGCGGTTTCCGAACCGCGCGACGAGTCGTGAACCTCGACACGAATACGCATCACCGCCGAAACGTGTGGCTCCCGAAATGCAGGGCGGCGTTCGGGGAGGGCTCCTCTTCGAATGAGGCAACTGAAGACACCCCGTTGCCCGGTTTGGCGCCGGTGGCGCTAGACGCGCCACCTCGGTGGGACCTGGTACACGCGCGATCCGTGTCCTCCGTGGCGGAGATCTTGATGCACAAAAGAGACGCGCAGAAAGTGATTCGTAAAGCGCTTCGTATGGAGTGGTGTGGTTTCGATGAGATTTCGGGATGGGCGGGTAACGCTTGGGGCGGCGGGATCAACAACGCCGAGCGCCTTGCAATCGCGGAAACGGTGCTTGGCGTGGAGGTGAATCGCCTGACCCTGGCGTGGCTCGTGGTCGAGCGCACAAGGTCGGCGGACCCCGAGGTCATCGAAAACGCGGGCGGCGTGGACGCTTTCGGCGTGGATGCTTTAGACGCGGTGCTTTGCGAATTCGGGCTGGAACGTGCTTTCTACGAAAATGAAAAAAATGAAAGGGAAGCACCGCGACGTCCCGAGTTCGTCGCCGCCGCGACTGCGATGGTGACGCTGCACTGGACGCACACGCGCGACGACGTCGTCGGCAGCGCTGCGATCTCAAAAGAAACAGTCCGCGTGCTTCGCGGCGGGGCGAAAATGGTTGCTGGGGATGCCTGGCCCACCGGCGTCGCCGAAAACAACGCCGCCCGAAATTCACTTCCCGTTTGGTTCGCGAGACGTTTACTAAACGAGCGCGGCGAAGCGAATGCGTTTGCAATCGCAAACGCGCTCAAACAAGTCGCGCCGCTTATGATACGAAGGAACGGAATTATGTGTCCCTCTGTGGAGCACCTGAAACGCGCGCTTTCCGATGAGGGCGTCGCGACGAGTACTCTTACAGGCGCGGCCACTGCGGTTGATACCGGCGCTTTTCTTTCGCTTTCGTCGTCCACGAAAACGCCGCAACGGGAAAACGAAAACGAAATCGAAACACCCGGTTCGGGTTCGGTGCCTTTACCCACACAACCCCCGGTTGTTCTTGGCGCGCCCGATTGCTTGCGGCTCCTGGAAGGCCGGCCTAGGGTTGGCATTTTCGGGTTAGACACGTACCGCAAAGGCTGGTTCGAAGTGCAAGACCCAGGGTCGCAGTGTATCGCGACCGCGGTGGTGGACGGCGTTACGTCAGGTACCATTTCTGGCTTAAAAAGTAGCTTCCGCCGTCAAAGCGCGGCGGACGAAAATGAAGAAGAAGTACCCACAACAAGCAATGACGACGTGATAACCGTACTGGACACGTGTTGCGGCAGCGGCGGCAAAACCCTTGCGATCGCCAGCGCTTTACACGAAACCGGGGTGGACTTCCGTGTCGACTGCTTCGACCTCGACCGCCGACGGTTGCGGCACCTCACCGCCGCGTGTGAACGAGCGGGCTGCGCCGACTCCGTGCGCGTGGTTTCGCGACGCGACTTACAAGCCGTCGCGAACGTCGGCGGTACCTACGACGCCGTGTTAGTGGACGCGCCGTGCTCAAGCACCGGAGCTTTTCGAAGGAACCCGTCGCTGCGGTGGGGGATGGTTGAGTCGCAGACTTTGAGAAGTCCGGAGAGTTTTGGGATTGAGACGACTGGCGGTGTCAAAACAAACGAGGCCAAAAAAATCGGTGAAAAAAAAGAAAAACGGTTCTTCGACGACGACGAAACCGAAACCGTGATCGACGGCGATTTGCGGACCGGAAGCAACGACCGAGTCGGCGTGGTTTCGTTTCCCAGCCTCCAGCTGTGCATTCTTCGTGAGGCGTCATCTTTAGTCAAGCCAAACGGGGGCGTGTTGGTGTACGCCACGTGTTCTGTTTTGAAGTCGGAAAACGAAGACGTCGCTTGCGAGTTTGAAGCCGGTGATCAAAATAAAAAGGAAAGAAAGTGGGCGCCGTTTCCGTTTGCGCAAAATTGGCCGGCGGCCAAATGTCGCCCCAAAACTGATTGCGCCGCGACCGCGAAATCACAAAACGCCACGCACTTTGTGGGGCTAAATCCGAGCGCGCACGGCACGGATGGGTTTTTCATGGCGCGGTGGAGGTCGAGAGTTTACAAAGAGTGACGTAGCGAAGACACACCACCGTCTGCCGACTTTAGACACGAGCGGTACGAAAAGTACTGCGGTGAAACTGTGCGCGTTTAGTCTACACACGTATTAATACTATTCCGCTTTAGAGGCAATAACTCTTTCTTCGTCCCGACCGCCCGTCGCGTCCCACCGTGTCCGTCCCCAAGTGTTCAACTCAACCTGTTCCTCGTCCGCGCCATTGTGCCACGTGTCGCAAAGATCCGGGTCCACGTCAAGTAAATCCCAAACCGCGTCGCGTTGCGGTAACCCGTATTTAGGAAGCGCGATGTTTAGTAACGCGTGTAGCATATTTTTATCCCCTTTCTTCACCCGAGGCGAGCGGTTCACCTCGACGATCCACACGGTTGAGGGTACCTTGTTTTTTTTACCAGAATCGTTAGGGATCGAACCCGGGGGCTTTGACGTGCAGTCTCCGCGAGTACCCGGCCGGTCATCGGTGCCATCACCACTAGTATCACTAGTATCATTACCCGGCCGGTCATTAGTGTCATCACCACTAGTATCACTAGTATCAAACGTATTACCCATGTTATCACCCGGGTCATCGCCCGGGTCATCATCGCCGCCTACGATCAAATCCACCCCGAAGAGCTCGAACGCGCCTTTCGCAACCGGCGGTTTCATCCTGGGCTGCGCTTCGCGTAGCATTTGCGTGATTTTTTCGCGCATCACGGGTTCGTACAACTCGAACTCGTCCCACTCGTTGAATTTCGACACTCTGTCTTTCGTGCAGTGCCCTTTTTGCTCAAGCACTTGCCGGCGTAAAACCCCGTCCGCCGCAACCAGGTACCCGCCGCAGAACATAAACCACCGAAGCGAAGACGAGTTTTGCGGCGACACGCACGCGACGTATACACGCCAGCCCAGTTTGTGCCCGCGTGAATCCACGCGCGGGTTCGCCACGGAAGGCTGCACCACGAAAGTCACCCCGGGCGGTTTTGCGCGCGCGAATAATAGGCACTGTTCAGGCGACGCCTTGCGATTGTGAACGAAAAGTGTCAGTAATGTATATCGCGATGTATGGACAACAGTCACCAGCTGAGAGATAAAACAGTGTGTCCCCGGATTTGGGAAACGTCCAAGGCCGTACCTTGACCGCCACCCCAACCCCGAAGTTCAAGTTAGCCGCCTTCACGAACCACACGTCGTGCCACACGTGTTCGCGCGCGGCGCCGAAGAGATCCTCTTTTTGTGCAATACCCCCGGGCGCTTCCCCGACCCATTTTCCATCTCGAATGAACCACGTCGGGACCATCAACCCCAGGGGGACGATTAACCGGGCTAAACGCGATTTATCCTCCAGCCAGTCGCTTCCCGGACACCCCCCCACGGTTAGCGAAAACGACGCCTGGTCCGCGAAGTCCACCGCCCGTTTCCCCGCCGGGCAAAACAGGAACGCGCCGTTTTTCGGGTTGGTAAACCACTTCGAACTGGGAAACGCGTGCCAGTTCGGCCTTTCCCTTAAACAATGAATGAACCCCAACCCCAAACCGGGACTACGGCAGTCGCAAAAGAAGTAATGCCGGCGCTCGGGATCGGTTTCGTACGTTTTGCCGGCGGCCACCGAAGCCTGGCACACTTGTTGATAAAAGCACACTCGGTCGGCTTCATCCAGCGTAAGCTCGTTCGTGATGAGTCTTGAGTAACTTGTTGCTTCGCGCGCATCGGTGCGTATCCTTCCGTTTTCCGCGATAGCGTGCGCGTCCCGAGCCCGAGCATCGGACAGATCAACGGTCCGCTTTCGGCCAACGTCCGTCGCGGCATCCACCACCGCGTCATAAGAAAACGCGTCGTGCTGTACGGCCGTGTCGAATTTCGTCCCCACGGCGGTACCCACGCCACGTTCCAGGTCCGCGAGTAGTTCGTGTCCGTGGTCCACAGCCTTGGTACCCGCGGTCATCGCACCGACAGCACGAGCCACATGACGAACCCCGAGGGGACGCAGGGCGTACTCTGCGCGTCGCGAGATGGCGATCGTGGACGTCATGAATGAGAAGAACGGCAAATCTTGGACGAGTCGGCACTACCTTCAAGTGTTTCCAAAAAAAACACAAGTGACCCACTTTTTGAACAGTGTGCCCCGCGCGCTCGTGCCGCCGTGCGGGTCGGCGGTTGGTTTAGGGTTTAGGTTGTGTGGGATGGCGCCTTCCATCGCGCCGTCGCCGATTCGCTGGCGCTCGGACTTCGACAAGTTCGTGGTGGTGGCGAACTTCCAGAGACGCGGGTGGGTTCGGTGGAACTCGGAGAATGATGAACCGTGGAACGTTTACTGGGCGAACGTCCACACCACCCGCGAGATCTTCGCCCCCGAGAACGGCATTAGGCTGGGCGACAACCAACACGTAAACCACTTCCCCAACCACTACGAACTTACGCGGAAAGACCTGCTCGTGAAGAACGTGAAGCGGTACCGGAAGGACCTGGAGCGGAACGCGATTCGGATTGGGTGTGACCCGACCACCGCGAGTAACGACGCATCGGCCGCGTTTGATTTTCTTCCCCCCACGTTCGTGCTGCCGGGCGAGTACGCCTTGTTCGTGGAGGCGTTCCGGAAGGAATCCAAAACCGTAGTAGCCCAAGGTGATGAGTCGAATGGCACGAAAGACAACGGCAAACAAACACCAAACGAACGAGCAAGGCACCGGATCGGGTCCGCCGGAGGGTCGCGGATGGTTGAAAACAACATCGCGAAACCGAAAACGAAACCGAAAACAAAGCACCCCACTTGGATCGTGAAGCCCGTGGGTAAGGCGCAGGGCAAGGGAATCTTTTTGATAAACTCGCTTGCGCAAGTGCGGCGATGGAAAGACGCGCACGGCCTGGGTGGTGGTGCTAACGGCATTCGGGACGAAAAGTTCGTGGTTTCCAAGTACGTGGACGACCCGTATTTGGTGGGCGGGAGGAAGTTTGACTTGCGAGTGTACGTGGTGGTCACCGGGTTCAAGCCTTTAAAGGCGTGGGTCGCAAGGGCGGGGTTCGCGCGGTTCTGCGTCCGCAAATACGTCCCGGTGAATTCGGGAAACGACGGCGACTTGAACGACCACTTCGCGCACCTCACGAACGTCGCGATTCAAAAGAACCACGGCGCGTACAGCGAAACGCACGGCGGGAAGTGGAGCCTTGAGAATTTACGGGTTTTTTTAACCGGCACCAGGGGTTTAGACGCGACGAATGCCTTGTTCACCTCCCTAAACGCCGTGATTCTGAAATCCCTGCGGTCGGTTGAGAACGTGATGCACAACGACCCGCATTCGTTCGAGGTTTACGGGTACGACCTGCTTGTTGACGAAAACCTGAAACCGTGGCTGATTGAAGGTACGTGTGTAAGGCTTTCCCAAATCCCAGCAAGACGGACGTGTTCCCATACTCGTCCTGCGAAGGGACGGTTATTACCTCTGCCGATTGTCCAGAATAATTACTCCGATCGTCCAGAGTAATTAATCATACACTTTACGAAAGACTGACACTTTCGTTTTTTTATCGTAAGTCAACGCGAGCCCGAGCTTGAGCGCCACCACGGACGACGACCGGGTCATGAAACTTACCGTTATTCGCGACGCCCTGGCGGTGGCGGTGCCTAGCGACCGGGGTGTTAGTGCCGAGAAAGCGTGGAAAGGAACTACGGATAGACTTATTAGTGGAGATGTTTCGTGGAACGGAACGGCAAGCAACAGCACTAGCGTCGGGTGCCTCGATTTGCTCGTGGACGACGCAACGCACGCGAACGGGTCGGCGCGCAAAAAAACGTTCCTGACCAGAAGTAAAACGACGTAAACGACCGCAAAAGAATCGAGAGGTTGGGTAGGCGATAGATGCGTAGGAACTGAATTACGGAAGGTTTTATAGCTCCCGACTACTTGGTATATTGAATCCACGGTATCCGCGTTTCCCACACCTACTCTCGCTGTCTAAAGACCTCTATCCCAAGCGACCCGACGGTCCCGGTCACCGCGACGTGCGGTTTCTGCACGCGCACGGTGACGTCGATCACCTTTTCAAACTTTTTCAACAACTCTGTCGCGATGCCCGCCCCGACGCGTTCGATTAAATCCTTCGCGTTGTCCTTTCCCTCCACTTGTTCTTTTATTAATTCATACGCAGAGGCGTAGTCAACCGTGTCCTTTATGTCGTCGCTTTGCCCCGACGTCAAGTGGCAAACACTCATGGTCACGTCCACCACGAACTTCTGCCCAAGCACCTTTTCCGCGTGCAAAACGCCGTGGTACCCGTGAAAGGAAAGGGCCTCCATGTGGATCTTGTCGCGACAGGAATGTGCATGGGGTGTGGTGTTGCTGCTGTAGCTTTTGGTTTGCTGCTGCAGTACCGCGTGGTGCGTGGGTGACATCAGCGTGCTTGCCAGGTGACACACCGTGTCGGCTCGTGTTCCCACTCCACGCCGACCATCGGATGACGAGGGCCACGAGAAAGCCCCGGTGCACGTTTCGGCCGACCCGACAGCGCGCCATCGCGTTAGGTGCGTCGGCGTCGGGACCGAGGTTTGAGACACGCGGCGTGTCGCTTCTCGAAGTGCGCGTGCGGCGTCGCGCGTCAGGAGCATAGCGCGCATGGTTGCCTCGGTCGATGGTGACCACTGCGCGGCGGGGAGTGATGACGACACGACTGAGGCATTCCAAGCAGGTTTTCGACGAGACGAGTTTTCGGTTTCGGTTGGAGTTTTGCGTGACACAAAATGAAGCCAGTGTCGCCGCGCATGGCCGCCGAGGAGGCGGACGGCGCGGCGTTCCGCGACGCGTTGCTCGCGGACCCCCGGCTGGCACGTATCATGTCCGACTCAGAACGTTTCCGCGCGCAGGTGCTCCTCACGGAGGTGGTCCAGTGTTCGGGCACTAGGACAAATGAAGAGAATGAAGATTGCTCATCTTCTGTCCACGAAACCATCTCGCGACGCCACGCGTTTCGCGAAGGCGCGGAGTACTTCTACCCCGCTTCTTCCGTAAAGCTGTTCGGCGCGGTCGCGGCGTGTGTTGCTATTCGCCGGCTAGGGAAAATACACCCAGGCCTGGACATGGACACCCCGTTGTGCTTCGGCGCGGTGCCACCATCCGAGGAAATCGAGGAAGAACCCGAAACCGAAACCGGACCGAAAAATAAAAAGAGTGTCGTCACTTGTTTGCGCCGCGAGCTCGCGAAGCTGTTCATCGTGTCGGACAACGCGTCATTCAACCGGTGCTTTGACATAGCGGGTCCGGTTGGGATCCGGAACTGGCACCGAAAATATCTTCCCGAAGAGGACATTGCAGTGAAGCACCGGTTGCGCGACGGCGACGACGGGGACGGGCATGAAAACGAAAACGAAAACGCGACTCTGCCGAGCGTGTTCGCGAAGCTCGGGAACGATTGGGTGATGGTTTTGGACGCCAGGGTTGAATTGCTAAAGCACTACGGTACTATCAAGGGTACTGCGTCGTTGCGTGACGCTAAACACGGAACCAAGCCAGAAGATGGTTATTTCTTCATCGGTACGTCTCGAGTGACTTCCTCCGGCGCCGTCGAAGACGGTCCGATGGATTGTTCCCGAAAAAATCGAGCCTCGTTACGGGCGTTGCAAAACGGACTGCGGTTGGTGATGCGTTTGGATGAACGATTGAAAGTAGATTCCGGGGTTAATACACCGGTGGATGACGATGACCTACACCCTGTTGACCGTGCGTTTATTTGCAAAGTCGCCTCCGCCGCGCCTCGAGACATCGCGAAGTTCGGCGTGACAACAGCCGAACAAAGCGAAATTGAAACCAAGCCCGACGCATACCCGAAATTCTTTCTCCCTGGAATTAAACGAGCCGTGAAGTTAGAGCTACAGATGGACGACACCGAGTACCCTGAAGTAAACCCAGATGATGACTTGGAGGCAAACCCGGTGGTAACAATCACCAACAAGCTCGGGCGCGCGTATGGGTTCAGCGTGGACAACGCGCACGTGCGCGTGGCGTGGGCGGACGAAAAAGACGAAGGCAAGACAAAAACAAAAAACAAAAAGAAGTTTCGCGAGTTTTTCCTCGCCGCCGTCGTAGAAACCAACGCGAACCAAACCGTGAATGACGATTTGTACGAGTACGAGGAAACCGCGGATCCGTGGTTTGAGGCGTTGGGGGAAACATGCGCGCGGTTCGTGTGGAGCAGGGAGTAGGGTGGAATAGGTGTTGAGGAAAAGTAGTATACCTTTTTCTTTTGTATTTGGTATTTTAGAAACATGCTCACTGCCGCGAGAGGTAGAGTTCGTAGCTTCGCGCCGCTTCCGCGTCCACGTCCGAATCCTTACCATATCTGTCCTCGTACTGTGTTTGCATTCACCTCAGCCAGAGCTGAGCTTCGTTTGTTTCCTTGCAAGCAGGGCAACTGGTTAAGCTGTACACCCCACTGTGGTACTCAGTCCTCCCAACGCCGGGGTCGCAGTCGGGGCAAAAGATCTTGTCGCAGATATCGCATTCTTCGGACCACCCGTCCTATTCAATACACGGTACGCACATTTCTTTGTGGCAACCGTCACCAGCACAAGATAACACATCCAAGGGGTCGTCACAGTCGTCGCACACGAAATAGTCTCAGGTATCGCACAAGTGACTTCCGTAGTGTTCAGCGCACTCGCCGCAGAACGTTTTCAGGCACGAATTGCACATGGCCACCTCAGAAGAGGTCGCGACAAAACGCAGCCATCTAAAAATACGCCGCGAAAGTCTCCGCCACTGCGGTAGGGCTACAGATCAAAGCTGGATTGGTCTATGACGCTTCCCACTTGACGAACCTGGACGTTTTCTTGCCCGTCTCGCCGTTCAAAAAATACTTCCCGAGGATCGACACTGAGGCACTCGTTGAGCTCACGGAGGTCCTCTCCCATGTCAATACCGCACCCGGCGAGACGTAGACATCGCAGACGGTCTTCTTTAGGACGACTGAGTATACCTATAGCCTTCATGAACGTGAAGATGCCAGAGGTCGTCAACTTGGAGCAGTTGGTGAGCTTCACGGTTTCTAGCGAGGCGAACGACTTGGCTAGAAACAACCCGGCAGAGAAGCAGCCAGACACCGTGAACGATAAGCTGTGGGCGTCGCGCACCTCCAGGTGCTTTACGTCGCCGCAGTATCGTATCAGGCGCTCGAAGCGGTCGCATGTGAGCAGCGGCCCGAGCTCCGGGTCTATCACGAGGTCGCAGGAACCCCACGACCCGTCAGTCGCGGCAACTTTTTTCCACACCCGAGAAACGCAGGCGAGTGCGAGGCGGTCTCTGGTGTTTGTGACGTGCGAGAAGACGGCGGCCGCGACGCTCTCATCGAAGTCGAAGGTACCGTTGGTGCCGGCGATGTCAGCCTCGATCGTGGCGACGTCGGCGTTGGCCATGGTGCTGGTGGAGTGGCGGGCGAGAAGGCACGGCAACTGTTTTTTGGGTGTCGTTGCTTTTGAATAGACTACCAAGGTATTCATTTCAAAAAGAGGATTTTTTTGACGAGTCTCCACATGTCTCCATATAAACAGCTACCACTACTACTGGAAACAGCTACCGCTACTACTGGAAACAGCCACGACTACGACTGCACCGCGAGTTTCGCGAGGTGCGCCAGGAACACGTTCAGGGAGATGTCATCCGTGAAGATGATCTCGGCGCCGGCTTGGCCGTTTTCGCCGAAACCGCCCATGCCCCCCCCGCGCGCGTCGCTCGTAGCGTGCGTCGCCGACGGGTTTACTGTGAGTGTAAAGGAAAAGTGTCAGTCTTGAGTATGGGTGTACTGTATAAGCAAACAGCGCACTTTGTCCAGATGTATGAGAGTTGCCAGTACTGGTAAATGTTACGGCCGTAGCGCAGTCAGAGATGGGCTTGAAACAGTGTGCCTGGATTTGGGAACGGCCCAAGACGTACGTTTCGCGAGCAGAAACCGAGCCTGCGACCCGCCTTGGTCGCACTCCACTAACCTCGGCGTCGGGCAACGGCCGTGCATTTTCGTCTTCGCATCAAGCACCGGTTTCGCCAGTAACGTGCGGAACGCTTCGTGCTCGGGAAGTTCCTGGTACCCCGCTTTCCTCCACTCGCCTATTGTCGACCCGCTGTGCACGACGATCATGAAGAACGTGTCCAGTAGCAAAATGCAATCGGGTTGTATGGACGCGACGTCCAACAGCACTGGGGTGGGTTCACCCGTGAACGTGTACGCCGTGAGCGTTGGTTGGATCATCACTAACGAGTTCAATACCGTTTCCCTGCCCATCATCAGCCGGTAAAAAGCTGTTTCGTCCGGGGTGTTGTTCGCGGTTTGCAGGAACTGCGAACGGCGCAGGTTGAACATGAACTGGGGATAAATCGCGAACGGGCCGGGCATGCGGAACGTCTCGGGCGAGTCCTTGGCGTACTCGCCGAATTTGCTTCCCACTCGAATCAGGGTCCGGTCCAGCCACCGCAACAAATCAAACGTCTCTTCGTGCTCCACTCGAAACGTGCTGACCCTCGCCATCAACAGCGCGCACGCTTCTTGGTCGAACCCGGATACGATGTCATGCGCCGCCGCGGATTCCGCCCACCGCCGCGCCACGGTCATCACTCGCAGCCGTATTTCCCCGTTGCTCCTTTTGTACCGCACGCAGAACTGCAAATAAAAAGGCGTCCCCGCGGGTATCGGGTTGGAGTGCTGGTTCACGATTTCGTAGTACACCGCGATTGATGTGTCGCCACTCAGCGAACAAACACGCCAGCTCGTGGTTTGCCCCATGCCCACTTCGTTTTCGCTGATCGATTTTGATTTCACCGCCAAAGCGGACATCGGGCCTATACCTCCACACACCATGACCTGCGGAACGCAAAACACGCTGCGATTGGGAAAGAAAAGTGTCAGTCGAAAAGTGTCAGTCGCCAGTACTGGTAAATGTTAATAGTACTGCATTCGACCAGGGGCATCAAACAGTGCTGGAATTTGGGAAAGGCCCAATTCGTACCTGAACGTGGCGTTGAAGTACATGTCAAGCGCGCCTGAGGCGTCCCGCCTGAAAAGTCGCCGCAACGAACTCCGGAACGTCTCCGCCCGAAACTGTTCCGCCAACACCATCACCCCCCCCGTCTGATCCACCGCGGTTTTCATCTCCGCCAAACCGACTTGGTCCAGGGAACACGCGAACACATCCTGATTGTAAAAAAATAAATGTCAGTCTTGTATGGGCAATCAGTCAGTGGAATGGGTAAATGGGAAATACGTACCAGGGTGTGCGCGTGCGTCGCAAGCCGTATCCCGAGGCTGTTGTAGAACTTGCTCGCGGCTTTGAAATGCGTAGCGCTCCCTTTGTTGAAATCCGCGTGCGTGCGCAAGTTCTCGGCCATGTCCCGCCCCACGACCGTGCCGGGGCCCATAGTGCACGGCCCGCTCGTAAACGTCATGACTCGCGCGCCTTGCGCGCTGTGGCTTTCCGCGACTAAGCCTTGCGCAACCGCAATCGCCACGCCAGTACACCGAAACGGCCGCATACCAATTTCTTTCTTAAACGGATCAGGCTCAAGCTCGTCAAGAATGGTCTGCAGCGCGAACTCGCACTCGCTTATTGGTAAAATAAACCGCCGCAGCGCGGAGTGCGCCTCCGCCACCGCGCTTCCTTTCTGTTTGTCGTACGTGGCGTGCTCGTGCGGTGAAAGTTCAAGCTGCAGTAACTTCTTTAGCTGGTCCTGGGTGATGTCATCCGTGCCTCTTAACACGAAACTCCTGGGCATTGGTGAGTCCTTCAGTTCGTGAACGGTAACGGTCGCCCCGAAAGTCACCAGGCCCACTAAACACTCCTCGGGAAGCAGCGCCACTAACTGCCCGATTGAATCCTTGGCGTCCTGGAGCTCCTCTTGAGCCATGGTGGTGTCCAGGACAAGCAAAAAGCAAGGCGGCCGCGGGTTCTTATTGTCCATACAGTACTCCACGGTGGTGTACCCGGGGAACAGCTCCGCGGGGAGGTTGTTTTCGTTGATCTCTGCGGAGTTGGATTGTGGAACGAGATTGAGATTGGTGAGCATTTATGGATGAGATTGATGCGATGGATGATACACGTGCGCGGTTAAGAGGAGGTACGGCGTGCTCTGGAACGAGGTTCCGGTCGTCGCAGGTTCCCTCACTATAGTGTGCGTGTCAAAACATGTTTGATTTGCATGGTCGAGTGGTGACGCAGGTGGACACACTCCTTCCTCGGAGGAAGGGCGATCAAAAATGAATGGCGCATCCGCGGCCCGCGGCCTGCGACGGACAGGACAGGGCCATCACGTACCGTGGTAGTTCCTGGGCAGCGCGTTACCGGTGTTGCACAAACAGCACTGCCACCTTTTCTGGTGGTAATCCACCATCCCGTACGGGTTTAGTACCGCGCTGCACTCGGTGCACACCACCGGGGCGTACGGCAACACCGGCATCTCAGGCATCGGCTTGCACGGCGTGCACACCGCGCCAAAGGGAAGCACCACCCTTGTGGCTTCGATCCGCGACGACGGCCACGCGTTCCAGGATAAACGCACCCCCTCTTTCTGCTCCAGCTCCGCGAAGTCCATGGCGATCGCGTGACCGCCGCGATCGCGGGCTCCTCGTGCGGCCCCGCGCCCTCGCCGAGTGGATGGGCCCGAATCGGTCTCCCGCGTTTTCACGTCGCAGGTGAAGAAAATTTTAAAGAAAAGCTCACCACAACGACGCGCGCCGCGTGACACCCTCCACGATGGCTTCCACCGCGACGCCTGGTGCCGAAACGAGCGCACACGGAATTGGTAGCAATCACGCGGTGACCGTCGCGATCCAGCCCGAGACGCAGAGCGCCATCCCAGGTCTTTCCGACGACGTCGTCGTCGCAGAGGTTCTCGGAAGGATCAAAGACCCCACAGATCTCGCCCGGCTTCGAGCGGTGAGTCGTGCGATGCGCGACGCGGTTGCGGCGACAGGACATCCGGTGACAGAGATGGGGGGAAATCACGCCGTAGTGCATGGGTACTTAAGCACGCTCAAACACCTGCATCGACAAGGTCGTCTAATGTTGGAGGAATGTCTTCCATATTACGCGGCGTGGAAAGGGCAATTCGAGGTGCTGAAATGGCTACACGCGAACGGATGCCCGTGGGACGTGGAGACGTGCGGGAAGGCGGCGTTCGAAGGGCGCCTAGAGATGCTACAGTGGTTACGCGCTAACGGCAGCCCGTGGGACACGATGACGTGCATGCACGCGGCGCAGGCCGGGCATCTCGAGGTGCTGCAATGGTTACACGCTAACTGGTGCCCGTGGGACGAAGAAACGAGCTTGGCGGCAGCAAGGAGAGGGCACCTCGAGCTGTTAAAGTGGGCGATCGCGAAAGGTTGCCCGTGGCACCCGAGGGTGCGCTCGCACGCGGAAGAACGCGGGCACCTCGAACTGGTGAACTGGGCGATCGCAAACGGCTGCCCTTAATAATGATACACGAAGACACGCTCGGCGTCTCGGCGAGTGTGCAGAAACAGACAACGCAGAAAGACAAAAACGTTTCAAAGAAATACCTTCGCTCATTCAACGTGCTACTTTTCTCGTCTCGCGTTTGCCCTTCTTTCGCAATACGCGGACGCGCGTAACGACGCGACTAGTGACGTTCCCATATCGAGTGGCGAAGTGTCGTAAGGTTTGGATAAAACATGATTTTCACAATTTTCGTTTTTCGCACACCTTTCGAGCTTTCGTAACGCCCAAGAAAAACTCACCACAACGACGCGCGCCGTGTGATACCCTCCACGATGTCTTCCAACGCGACGCCTTGTGTCGAAATGAGGGCACAACGAAGGAATCGAGAACACGCTGACACGACGAAGGACCCCGCGGCGGATGACGACGCGGACGAAGCTCAGATCGTGGCTGAGAAATCGATTGCGGAGATTGAAGCTGAGCGGCTACGCCAGGCGCGAGACGAAGGCAACTACATTGACTTGACGTGGGACAAGGACACGTGCGTTTCGGCGGCAAAGGGCGGAAACCTAGAGGTGCTGCAGTGGACGCGCGCGAACGGCTGCCCGTGGGACTCAGATACGTGCGCAACAGCGGCGGAGGGCGGGCATCTCGAGGTGCTGCAGTGGGCCCGCGCGAACGGATGCCCGTGGGACGCAGAAACGTGTGGTGGGGCGGCGGAGGGCGGGCATTTCGAGGTGCTGCAGTGGGCGCGCGCGAACGGATGCCCGTGGGACGCAAGAACGTGTAGTGGGGCGGCGGAGGGCGGGCATTTCGAGGTGCTGCAGTGGGCGCGCGCGAACGGATGCCCGTGGGACGCAAGAACGTGTAGTGAGGCGGCGGAGGGCGGGCATCTCGAGGTGCTGCAGTGGGCGCGCGATAACGGATGCCCGTGGGACGAAGATACGTGCACGATGGCGGCAGGTAGCGGGCACCTCGAGGTGCTGCAGTGGGCGCGGGAGAACGGGTGCCCGTGGGACGCAAGAACGTGTTGGGGGGCGGCGGAGGGCGAGCAACTCGAGGTGCTGCAGTGGGCGCGCGCGAACGGGTGCCCGTGGGACGCAAGAACGTGTTGGGGGGCGTCGGAGGGCGGGCACCTCGAGCTGTTGAACTGGGCGATCGCAAACGGCTGCCCTCAACACTGATACGAGAACGCGCGCGGCGTCTAGACGAGTGTGCCAAAACAGACAACGCAGAGAGAGAAAAAACGTTTCAAAGAAATATGCTACACAACTCGAGTACCAGGTAATTCAACGCGCTACTTTTCTCGTCTCGAAAAGTGTTCCCGCCTCGTGAGCGCTCGCGAAACCGTCAATGCCGGCACACCGAGTCCCCTTCGGGGTCGAAGGTTCTGAACCGGTGTAGGATTTGTCTCCATTTCGGCATCGGCACCGCGAGCACTGCGTCGCGACCGTTCAATGACCCAACAACTTTCCCGTTCTTGACTGAGAACGTATTCAACTTTTTCTCCACCGTCCCGTTCATCACCCACCGGTACTTCACCACGAAATCGCTCGTGAGTTTCTCGTCCCCGCTTTTTTTGTTCGCCAAAGCCTCGGCTATGCGCCGCCTGACTTCCACCAAAGGCACGGAAACAGGCCGTGCTCGTGACCCTATGTTCTCCGCCTCGGGGTTCTCAGCTCGCCATTTAGGAGGCGTGATGTGGAACTCGGAGGTGATGCCGGTCAATTCAAGCGCCTGTAAAACGTTTGACGGCGCTAACGGCGCTAAATTGATTTGCAAATTCCGCAACGACGGCAACGTCGTCTGCACAATCTGCAAAGCGACGTCCGCGCCGTAGACGTGCTCATAGGACGGGTAGTCTGCATGTTTCGCACCCCTCCCAACCAAGAAGTGGTTGCTAAAGCCGCCTTCTACCCGTAAATTACTAAACATCGCGAACGCGGGGTACGTGCGTACGCCGAAGTAGGGCAAGCACGCGCACGCCGCGATGCATAAAGCGGGCAACGAATTCTTTATGATTCGCAGCAAAGAAGGTTTTGTTATTTTTGGCGTACTTTCAGAGGGTTCGTTTTCGTGTTCCTCCGCGGTCGCGGGAGGAGGCGAGGTTTCAGCGGATGACTCGTGCTGCGCAGGATCAACCTCGTCTTCCTCTTCGTCACCCGAAAGCCGGCCGGCGCACCCGTTGACGTTCGCCGCGATTAAAACCACAAAGCCGAAAACCAACACGTTCCACAACACGCCGACCCTCCAGCTTCCGTAGGACGGGTACTCGAAGAGTTTGTCGTCCAGCTGTTTCGAGAGCTGGTACGTATGCGCAAACAGCGTGCAGAGGAAAAGACTACTCACGGTCTTCGCTTCGTCTTGCCATTTGTTGATGTTACGGAAGGTTGAGTCGACCGACCCCGGGACCAGCGCGGCGACGTAAAACGGCGCCATCAGCATTGAAAACGGGTACACGGACATGGGCGGCGGCGGGAGCGCGATTAGGACGTGGAACGCGCCGCCGCCGATGGCGAGGAGACGTAGGATGATTTGGTCGGACGACGGACCTTTTTCAAGAGGGTCAGACGTTCTTTGCGTTTGCTTTCGGTTGAGGTACACTCCAATTCCCATTAGCACTGGGAAGGTTAGCTCAAACGCGGTCGCGCCTATTGGCGTTGCGTTTTGCACAGTCTCCGGCAGAAGTTTCGCGATTGCGCTCGGCGACACCCCCACCCCGCCGAGCGCGGCGACGAACATCTGGATGCAGCAGCTCACTTTTGGGTTGTGCCAGTCCGAGTTGAGCTTGGCGAAACCAGTGGCGAAGTACAGGGTGGCCAGTATTAGCCGCGTGGAGTGTGTGAGGTTTTGGGAAAACTCGGCGCGCGCGGATATGGAACCGTCTCGTCCGAAGCAACCCTTTGGGGCTGCTAACAGAACGGCGACGCACAGGGTGAGTTCCAGCAGAACGTGGTTGGACTGCGAGCCGTTGATGGTCACGGCCAACACGCCTGTCACGGCTAGCCAAAGCGTGGTCCTCGTGTCCCTGGGGCGCAGATGCGCCCACACTATCGCGACCGCGAGCGCGACCGTGGGAACCAAACGCCACGGCGCGCGCGCATCCCACCCGAGCGTCTGCACATCCTTACCCACCTGCAGCGCCAGACACTGCGCGAAGAGCAGCGTGAAGACGCACAGGGCGTCGATTCTGTTCGCGGACGATTTGGTTTGGGAAGCCGCGACGAAGACCATTGCGCGAGACGCGGCGGACGGGCGCCAAGAAACCGACGTGTCTCAGCGCGCGCGCGAGTGGATGACACATCATCACGTCGATACATTTTTGACAGCGAGGTTTTAGGTTTCGTGCTGAAGACTGGATCTGACGCGGCAGGTCGCGTCACTCCGCGAGGGCGCGCCTGCTTGCGTGCGTCCCGCGCGTGCGTGTCCGCTCCGGTTTCGATATTTGGCCAAACCCGGGCTTGTCGAAATGCAGGTCATCACGGACGCCAAGGCGATGCGGCGTTGGTCCCAGGCGCACCGCGCGGCGGGGCGCAGCGTTTCCCTGGTGCCCACCATGGGGTACCTGCATCTCGGGCACCTTTCCCTTGTCAAGGAAGCCCTGTCCCGCAGCGACGTGTGTGTTGTGAGCATTTACGTCAACCCAGCGCAGTTCGCGGCGAACGAGGATTTCGGGACGTACCCACGGGACGAACAAGGCGACCTACGGAAACTCAAAGAACTGGGCGTGCACGCGGTGTTCATGCCGGAACGGCTGTACGTTGTGGAGGTTTGCGGAGACAAGACAGATGGCGACGAGGAAAACTTACGCACTAACTCTCCAGCGAGTAACTCTCCAGAGACTAACTCTCCAGTGAGTAACTCTCCACCAGAGACTAAGGCCGCACACGAAACCTACGTCACGGCTGAGCAGCTCCAGGTTGGTTTGTGTTCCAAAACAAGACCGCACTTCTTCCGAGGTGTCGCCACCGTGGTCGCGAAGCTTTTTAACATTTGCGAACCGGACGTCGCGGTTTTCGGGAAGAAGGATTACCAGCAATTGAGGGTTGTTCAACGCGTGGTTCGTGATCTGGACTTTGCAATAGACGTGGTGGGCGCGCCGCTGGAACGGGAAACCGACGGGCTGGCGATGAGCAGCAGGAACGCGCGACTCACGGCCGACCACAGGGCAAACGCGCTCGCGATCAGCCGGGGGCTCCTTGTTCTGAAAAACAAAGTAGCGACCAGCCACCGGGGGCTGGACGAACAAACACTGGCGAATGAAGTGAGGGAGATTCGCACAGGCATCACGGAAGCGGGCGGGGAGGTGGACTACGTGGAGGTGTGTGACCAGGAAAGCTTGGTGCCGGTGAAAACACTGCCCGCCGGTGCCAAAGCGGTGTGTTTAGTAGCGGCGAAGTTCGGGGACGTGCGCCTTCTGGATAACGCAGAGCTGGGAGGAGAAGCGTGAGTGTTTTTCTTTTATTCGTGCCCATCATCCGCCTTGTTGATGTCCGCGCCCGCCTCGATCAGCGCCCGCACTACCGCCTCGTGGCCTTTTTGAGTGGCCGTGATCAGCGGTGTCCCGCCGTTATCCCTCGCCTTGTTGACGTCCGCGCCCATCTCGATCAGCGCCCGCACCACCGCCCCGTGGCCCTCTCGAGCGGCGAAATACAGCGGCGTCGCGCCGGCGTTCCTTGCATTGTTGACATCCGCGCCCGCCTCAATCAGCGCCCGAACAATCGCCTCGTGACCGTTTTGCGCGGCGACAAACATCGACTGCTCGTTCCATGGGCAGCCGTTCGCGAGCGCCCACTGCAGCATCTCAAGATGCCCGCCCTTCGCCGCGTTCGCACACGTGTCTACGTTCCACGGGCATCCGTTCTCGCGCAACCACTTCAGTATCTCGAAGTGCCCGCCCATCGCCGCGCACGAGCACGTCAGTGTGCCCCACGGGCATCCGTTCGCGCGCGCCCACTGCAGCACCTCGAGATTCCCGCCCCTTGCCGCGGCCGAGCACGTATCCTCGTTCCACGGGCAGCCGTTCGCATGCGCCCACTGCAGCACCACGAGGTGCCCGTCATGCGCCGCACACAAGCACGTCTCCTCGTTCCACGGGCAGCCGTTTGCGCGCGCCCACTGCAGCACCTCGAGGTGCCCGCCCAACGCCGCCGCCGAGCATGTGCTTGCGTCCTACGGACAGCCGTCCGCGCGCAGAACCTTCAACTCCTCGACATATCCACCACTGGCCGCTGCCCAACAAAGGTATTCTTGACGCGACAGACGACCTCCCCGGTGCAGGCGCTTTAAGGCGCTTAAGCATCCAAAGTCCAAGGCGTCGTCTTCGGCAAGCTCCTCAAACCGAAGCCCCGTTCCCGCCACCGCGTCGCGCATCGCACGGCTCACCGCTGGGAGCCGGGCGAGATCGGCGGGGTCGTCGAAATGCTCAGATCTCAGAATGTGCGTGACGACGATGTCGTTGAGAAGGCCGGGGATAGCCTCGCCCGCGTTAGCCGCGTTAGCATCGCGGCGCTCGCGCTTTTGCTTTCGCGCGCGAGTTGTCTTACCGGACATCGCGTCGGAAGAGTGGATGGTTTCGTGTGCGTGTCGTGTGCGCGTCGTTGTGGAGATATTAGGGCAGAATCGCTTCTTTTATTGAAACCGTGGATTAAAATATTACTTAATGAAGCAGTTCGTGAGCGCCGAGACGCACGGCCCTTTAGTCGTCATGAACGGCACGCCGTCGTACTCCGCGACGCCGGTTTCGTTTGTTTTAAGTTTCGGCGCGCACGCTTCGAACATTTTCTTTTTCGGCACGAGCGTTTCAACCGGCTCGCCTTCAAACCCAACGAAGCTCACGCGCTCGCCGTTTACCGCGCCCACCGGAGGCACCACGAAGTCCACCAAAGAGTGGTCGTCATTCGACGCGCACATCACCATCCCTTGGCTCATTTCGTCCCGTAACGGCCCTGGCTTTACGTTGCAAAGCACCAAAACGCGCGCGCCGATCATTTGCTCGCCGGTTTTGAACGCCCGCAGCCCTGACACGACTTGCCGTTCCTTGGACTCGCCCACGTCGATCGTCTCCACCCACAGCTTGTCCGCCCCCGGGTGTTCCCACGCCTTGGTTATGGTGCCTACCCGTATGTCCAGCACGTCGACGGTGACTTCTTTCTTAGCAATGGGTTCCTTTTTGGGCTTGTCCTTCTTCTCCAACTCTTTCGCGGCTTTTTTAGCCGCCCGAGCCGCCGCGATGGCGTCGTCGTCGGGCTTAGCGGCGTCGCCTCCTTTAGCGTCGTCTTTACCGGCGTCACCTTTCGCGGCGCCTTTTCCTTTAGCGTCACTCTGGGCGTCTCCCTTAGTTTCCATGTCCTTGCCCCCAGTACCGCCCTGGCTTGCAGGTCCCGCCCTTTCCTTTTCCTTCCTGTCCTCGGTCGGCGGCTTCAGGTCCAACGGTTCGCCGCGCGCGAACGGCACGACGCCGAAGACTCGTTTTCCGTTTCGCTGAACCACCGCCCCGACGTGGTCGCACCACCGGATGAGATGTATCAGCTCCGTCTTCGTGTCCGCTGGAAGCGCGGCTAGCGAGGCATGCGTGCTGGCGTACAGCACGATGTCGGCCAACGACACGGCGCCGTGTGTGGCGACGAACGATCGCGTCGCCAGATGCGCGTTTAGAGATTCCAACGAACGCGAGGTATCGACGGCCGGGCCGCTGTAATCCAAACACGCCCTCGCCAGCCACTCATGGATCATGGCTTCGTCTGCTGGTGTTGTGCCTACGAGTTGCGCTTTCAGCGTCTCGTCACCGGTCAAACAGGCGATGTACTTGGAACAAGTCGCCAAGCCTTCCAGCGCGCCATCAGCACCGGCGTCCAGCGTGACCGTGGGTCCGGCGGCGCCCTCGACAACGGAGATCTTGTCCCCAACGCCCGCGTACGCCACGACAAGACTCAAGGTCTTACCAGCCACCGAAGCCGAGGACTCGACCTTCACGGAAAAGACCATGGCGCGTCGTTGGGTGCGGCAACGGCGATGGCGCGGGGATGGCGCGCGCCGAAGACTACGATCGATGGCAACTCGGCATTGCGGATGAAACGCGTTTTCGCCAAAAACCGGAGACGAGTTTTCGTATCGCAAGCTGTCGACAGGTTCTGGGAAACGTTTCGGAATTCAACACCGCCACACGTCTTCGCGCCGGACCTCTCGAGAGCCGAGAGATGTCCCCCATCGGTGGGGAGACGGGTGCTTTTGAACCACAAAAACCTGTCCTGTTTGTACCTGCAAGGGAACGAAATCACAACAATTCGGGAGCTGGCGAAGCTCTCTCGGTTGCCGGGATAACGCAAAGTCAGACTGCAGGGAAACCCGGTGCAGGCGAAAAGTGGAATGAAATACCAACGAAACGTAGCGGCGGCCTTACCCCGGCTGAAGTCCCTGGACACGATCGCGATTACCAAGGAAGACCGGGCGAGGTAGGACGTTTACGCCAAGGCACGAGAGACACGGATGCGGGAGGATGAGGGATGATATGAGAGGGAATGGGAGGGATAGCGGGAGGACAAACGCTATTTTCGACAAATAGTATTTTTTTATTAAAATCGTGAACGTGTGTCTTGCCTCACCGCGGCGCCCACCCTGTGCTGATCATGCGTCGCCGAGACGACTTTGCAGCCGACTTGAGACGACGCGCGGGTTGACGTGGTGTGTCTAATTCCACTTAATAGCGGTACGCAGCGGGCTTGTAAGGGCCTTCGATGGGGACGTTGATGTACGCAGCTTGTTCGGGGGTGAGCTTGGTGAGCTTCACGCCGATCTTGTCCAAGTGCAGCGCCGCGACCTTCTCGTCGAGGTGCTTGGGGAGGACGTAGACCTTCTTCTCGTACTTGCCGGTGGTGCGTTCGTTCCAGAGTTCGAGTTGCGCGATGGCCTGGTTGGTGAAGGAGCAGGACATGACGAACGAGGGGTGGCCGGTGGCGCACCCCAGGTTGAGCAGGCGCCCTTCCGCGAGCATGATGACGCCGTGGCCGTCGGGGAACTCGTAGCGGTCGCACTGGGGCTTGATGTTGATGTGCTTGATGCCGGGGTAGGTTTCGAGGCCGGCCATGTCGATTTCGTTATCGAAGTGCCCGATGTTGCCAACAATCGCGTTGTTCTTCATCTTGGCCATGTGTTCGACCATGATGATGTCCTTGTTACCGGTGGTGGTGATGAAGATATCGGCGGTGCTGACGCAATCCTCGATGGGGGCGACTTGGAACCCGTCCATGGCGGCTTGCAGGGCGCAGATGGGGTCGATTTCGGAGACGATGACGCGCGCGCCAGCCGCTTTCATGGCCTGCGCGGAGCCCTTGCCCACGTCACCGAAGCCAGCGACGAACACGGTCTTGGACGCGATCATCACGTCGGTGGCGCGCATGATCCCGTCGGGGAGGGAATGGCGGCAGCCGTACAGGTTGTCGAACTTGCACTTGGTGACGGAGTCGTTGACGTTGATTGCGGGGAACAGGAGTTCGCCGGCTTTCTGCATTTCGTACAACCGTTTCACGCCGGTGGTGGTTTCCTCGGAAACCCCGACGCAGGTGCCAACGATGCGCTGCCACCGCTTGGGGTCCTTCACCAGGTTCTCCGCGATCGTCTTCAACACCAGCTTCATCTCCGCGTTGTTCGTGGTGGACGGGTCGGGAATCGCGCCGCTCTTCTCGAACTCGAGCTCGGCCTTGTAACCCTCTGTGAGTTGGAAAAGTTGTTTTTGTTGGGGGGGATTTGTTAGTCGAGGAATGTTTTGGTTTCCATCGGCGATTGCGAAACATCTGTAATCGCCTTTTTTCCAAAACGTTTTTTCGTTTCGAGAATCTGAAACCTGGCCGTTTCCAGGCCGACATCGATGCGATTGCGGAAAGTGCCGACGCTGGCCGGGAAGGGGAACGAGGCGGTGATGCGGGACGCGTTTTCGGGATGTTTTCGGCGTCCGCGATGCGCGCGTATGTGCCGCATCGCGTCGCCGAAGTTTCGGGTGTCGATTCGGATTCACCGACGCAATGGGGACGCGTGTCGCGATCCCGCGGGTGTCGGTAAATCGATGACGACGACGAAAAGAAACTCCCCGCCACAAACGCCGATTGCAAATCAATCCCGTCGCGAGGTGTACCCGGGAAGAGGCCGTCCGGGAAACGCACCGTGGATGAGAAGCGTGGCGTCACCGCCGTCGTCGACGATGATGTCCAGGTTCTCGGAACCCCAGTTGAGCATCTGGTCGGTGCACCACCAGTACTCCTCCAAAGTTTCGCCCTTCCACGCGAACACCGCGGCGGAGTCGCGCGCGACCGCCGCGGCGGCGTGATCCTGGGTGGAGAAGATGTTGCACGAGCACCACCTGACCACGGCGCCGAGGGCGACCAGGGTCTCGATGAGCACCGCGGTCTGGATGGTCATGTGCAGGGAGCCGGAGATGTTCGCGCCCTTCAGGGGTTGGGCGGGGCCGAACTCCTTGATCATGGACATCAAGCCGGGCATCTCGACTTCCGCGAGTTCAATCTCGAGGCGACTGTGATGAGAGATGAGAGGAAGGAGGACGAAGGTCAGTCGCGGAACGCGGGCGGCAGGGAACGGGGGTTGGCGAAACGCACGCGATTCTTTCGTGTCGGTCGCGAGAACACTCGCTTGTCACGAACCCGCGGCGACAAGACGTGGGCACGGGTCGCGGGAGGCCAAGCGGGTACCGAGACGAGACCAGCGGCGGCCCGGCGCAACCGACTCGCGATCGCGCGGATCTTCGTTTTTCCCACGGATCCGCCAATCGCGCGAAAGCCGTGCGACGTACCCGAAGTCAGCCATGGCCATGTCCTTGACCTTGTATTCGCGACCGGCGACGGTCTCGATGGAGCACATAGCGGTGGGGGCAGACATCTTTGTAGAAATCTGGAGGGAAGGTGGGGCCGAAGCGTTGCGTGAGAGTGGCGGGCGGTAGGACGATCGACGACGTTTTAAGGCGTCGCGGAAAAGCGTCTTTGGCCGGCCGAGAAAGAAGCCAGTTTCTGAGGAACAACACGAGCCACGGGCTGCGAAATCTACTGCGTGGGTGTGTAGTTGGGGCTTTCAGGCGAGAGATTGATGACGTGAAGCGGAGTACCAGACTGAAACCCATACAAAGCAGATGCTGAAACGCTTTGATTTTTGCTTTTTGCCTTTTTCAGCGAGCGAGAAATCGCCCCACACCAACCCGCGCGGTCCGCGACCATCACCGTGTTTCCGTCGCTCTTGATGCTTAGAAAGGCGCTGGCGACCGTGGCGATCCGCCCTGATAGCTCGAGGTCGTCAACCCACCGCCGCCCCCTCACCGTGGTGCGCGCCACGAACGCGACGCCAGGACAAGGCATGCGAGGTTCAGGGGCGACGAAGCCTGGCGTCTTGTCGGTGTCCTTGAACACGCTGTCAACGCGCCTCCCACGGCCACCCACCGCCCCTAGGCCCGCTTCCGGCCACCGCAGGAGTCACCCCAGAAGGACATTCGACCCCCCCCGGGCTTTGTTCGGCAAGAAACAACCCGCCCCGGGGGGCCCTGGAGGAACTGACGTGTCCGTTTCCATCACCGAGCTCACGGAAACCTGCCGAAAAGCGATTAAAACGTACGGGTACGACGACGACGAAACCAAGGTTCTTCTTGACGTGATGATGTACGCGCAGCTCCGGGGTAACAACCAGGGCATTATTAAAGTCACCACCGGCGGTATCAAACGTGACCCGGAGTGCAAACCCGTCGTGACCGAACACGAAACGAAACTCAGCGCTAATTTGAATGGCAACAAAAACGCGGGCATGGTGGTGTTGCACGGCGCCATGGAAATCGCGGTGCAAAAAGCGCAAACGCACGGTTTCGGGATTTGCGGCACGAACAACACGTCAACCAGCACGGGCGCGCTGGGTTTTTACGCCGAGCAGATCGCGAAGAAGGGTTTGATCGGTACGTATTTCCCAATCACCACGTTCCGCCTTCGCGATTGCCCATACTCGTCCTGCGAAGGGAGCATTACCTGTGCCCATACTCGTACCACAAGGGACGGTTATTACCCCTGACTGTTTACGTAATACCAATCCCGGATATACACGCGATCCGAGAGACTGACACTTTGTTTTTTTTATTTCAGCGTGCGTTTTGGCGGTATCCCCCGAGTTCGTCGCGCCCAACGGCGCGATCGAACCGATTTTCGGAACCAACCCGATCGGAGTCGGCGTACCCACCGCGAACGGCCCGGTTATTTTGGACATGGCCACTTCCGCGTACAGTTTCTTCGGTTTACTAGAAGCCAGGACGGCGGGTAAAAAAATCCCAAAAGGCGTCGCCATGGACGCATCCGGGGAAATAACCGAAGACGCGAACGCCGCTATTGACGGCGGCGCGATCAAAACCTTCGACGGGTCCTATAAAAGCAGCAATTTGGCGCTGATCGTGGAGCTGCTGGGTGGGCCGTTAGTGGGCGCGGCGGTGAGGGATAAGATGGCGACTAAGAACTGGGGAAACCTAGTCATCGTTATCGACCCAACCCTTCTTGGTGACGCAGGGGAGTTTGAAAAGGCCGCCGCGGTGGTCACGTCTCGCGTGAAAAACGCGAAGAAAGCACCCGGGGTGCGTGAGATTCTCCTTCCGGGCGAACGCGGGGACGCGTTTAGTGAAGACGTGCACCGCAAAGGTGTGATTGACGTGGAAAAGAACCTGTGGAAAGGTCTGAAGGAGTTGGCGGATACCTGGGTCGAGCCGGGCGGGGTTGGGGGTAACACCTCCGCGTACGGGGGTAACACCCCCGCGTACACCTCGGCGCAGATGGAGACGATTCGGAACTCAAGCGCGGGCTCCGGCTGGGGGTTCGCCACGCGGCTTCTGCACCCTACGGTATCCGTGGAGGTGAGTATTTCCCATTTACCACGTTCCGCCGACTGACTGCTCATACACGACTGACACTTTCTTGTTAATCGGAACAGGACCCGTTCAACAGCACGAACCCGCCTCTTTACCAGACCGCGACTTTCGGGCAGCCGAGCGCCACGACGAACGGGCCGTACGACTACACGCGCTCCGGGAACCCCACGCGTGATTTACTGGAGAAACAGATGGCGGAGCTGGAAGGCGCCGATCGCGGGTTCGCGTTTTCGTCCGGGATGTCGGCGCTGATGTGCGTCACGCGGCTCGTGAAAACAGGCGAGAGGATCGTGACCGGGGATGACATTTACGGAGGCACGTCCCGTTTGCTGGATCAGGTGTTGCCGAAAGTTGGCATAGAAGTCGTGCACGTGGACACGAACGACCTGCGCGCGGTGGAGCGCGCGATCAACGGCGGACCCACCACGATGGTCATGCTGTGCGTACCGGGGCTTTCCCAAATCCAGGCACACTGTTCACCGCCCCTGTCGAGTGCACTACTCGTGCCGTGTGTAGATCGTGATGTAGTACTGTGTACGTTTACACCGTACTACTAGTAACACTACCCGTTACATTTACTGGCGTACTGGTAACTGTTACAAACCCGTACTCGAGACTCTTACTCGACTGACCTTTTTCTTGTCCAACCGCAGCGAATCCCCCACGAACCCGCGCCTGCAGATCACGGATATCGAATCCATCGCGGCCATGGCACACAAAAAAGGCGCCCTGGTGTGTGTTGACAACTCTATTATGGCGCCTGTGTTCCAGAACCCCCTGGAGCTGGGGGCGGATATTTGCATGACAAGCGCCACGAAGTTCATCAGCGGCCAGTCCGACGTGACCGGCGGGATTTTAACCTGCAACGGCGATCAACTCGGGAAAGACATCTACTTCCACCAAAACGCGGAAGGGACGCACTTGGGGCCGTTCGACTGCTGGCTCGCGCTTAGAGGGTTGAAAACCATGTCCCTGCGCATGGAGCGACAACAGGAGAACACGCAGGTACTGGCGGAGTGGCTGGAACAACACCCGCTCGTGAAGTTTGTCAATTACCCCGGCCTGAAATCAAACGCCGGGTACGAGCTTCACAAAAAACAAGCCTCGGGCGCCGGGTCCATTCTTTCCTTTTCCACGGGGAACGTGGAGCTTTCCAAAATCGTCGTGGAACAGGCCAAGCTGTTCAAAATAACAGTCAGTTTTGGGAACACCACGTCGCTGATTTCCCTGCCTTGCTTCATGTCGCACGCCTCGATTCCTCCCGAAGTGCGAGCCGCGAGAGGGTTGCCCGACGATTTGGTGCGCATATCGACCGGCATCGAAAACGCGCGCGACTTGGTAACGGACCTGGACCAGGCGTTTCAAATCGCGGCGCGGGAAACCGGGGTGAGTGTTGGGAACGGGGGGGCGACGCCGGCGCAAACACGGGAGGAAGAGCTGTTGGCGAAGATCGCGATGCTGGAGGCGCAGCTGGAGTGAATTAGAATTAGGAGAGGGTGTTTTACAAATGCTGCAATTTTTTATGAAGGGATATCGTTCGATTCAATCGTGCCTGTCTGTCTGCATGGTCGTGCTTCTCGCGGACACTACACCTCGCGCGGCGGCGTCCGCGGCATTGGAGTGACGCTGCTTCGCAGCCTCACCGAGCTCGCGTCGTCCCGAGGGCCCGGGGAATTCGTTTTCCTGGTGTGACGTTCGTGGGTTGCGTTGTTTGGACGGACGCGTGAGTCAGGGCATTTCCGAGGAACGGGTCGTTTCCGAGAATCATGTCCACCGCACCGGGACAGCGCGTGCCTCACGTGGATGAGGCGGTGAACTTCCGGGACCTGGCGCTTGGTATCGGCGACTGGTATAACGTCACCCCCTCGGTTCGAGTTGCGATCGAGGGTTTGGCGTTGGTGGTACAGGACCAAGCCGCGAGGCTGGAGAGATTCGATACGCAATTCGGGGGACGGCAATTCGGAGGACCGCCGCCCGGGACCCCGTTTTTTCCGGGGTCTCACCACGACCAAGCGCACTCCAGTGAAGACATGACCATGCTTATCGAGCGCGTGGACCGTCTGTCCAACGAGCTCGCCACGACGAAAGCCAAGCTTCGCGCGGTGGAAACGGCTCGAGGGGGCGCTCATGACGAAATGGCGAGCGCCGCGGAACGCGCTTGCGACTTCGCGACGGCGCGCGCGGAAACGGCGGCGCGTGAGGCGTCCGCCGCGGCCAGGGAGTGTCGCGCGATCGAGCAAACCACGACCCGGGCGGAAACCGCTGCGGCGGAAGCGGTTAAAGCCCGCGACACCTTTTCCGCGTCGCTCGCGGTGAAAACCGAATCCAGCGAATCGAGGGTAAGAGCCGCGGCGGCGAAAGCGGAGGTGCGGTGCCGTGAAGCAATGGACGACGTGAAACGTGTTGAGTGTTTGGTACGGGACATCGACATCGCGCAACTTGAGCGGGACGCCGGGAGTATCGCGCAATTCACGCAAGCGATGGGGACGATTCGGGAGCTGCGACGGGCGGTGTTTGGGGACGAGCCCGGCGGTTTGGGGATGAAAAAGCACGGCGCGCCGTCCACGCCGTTCACGCCCGGCGGGGTAAGTTCGGTCGGGACGGCGTCCCCGGGGATGGGGAGGGGGGGATTTGGGGACCCGGCCAGCCTTCCGCTACCGACACGGCTGGCGGAGGTCGAAGCCACCACCGTGTCCTTGCTCGCGGCGATTGAGGAGCTAAGAATCGGTGACGCGTCGTCCGCCGCGGTTGAAACGTTGGGAGTCGGGCTGCAGCAGCTGCACGCCGCGGTCGGTTCGAGTTTAAAGGAACGCCCTACTGTTTCGGTGGTGCTTGGCATGATCGAGGAACAGGTACTGTTCAGCGTCAACGAGTCACGCAAGGCGAGTCAACTTGATGAGGAGTCTGTTGAGCAGGTCGCAGTTGCGAAAGTTGACGAGTTACAGGCCAGTCATTTGGTCCTGGCGCGGCGCGCCACGGCGGCGGCGGAAGCGGCGGCGGCGAATACGCGGCGCGTGGGGGTTTTAGAGGACGTGGCGCGGGGAATGGAGCGACGGCAACGACGCACCGAGCGCCTTGTGGACGACGTCCGAAACGCGTGGGCCTCCGTATCCGCGGACCAAGAGACGGCTATTATCCGGAAAATTCGCGGAAACAGCGGCGGTACGGTGTTGCAAACGGCGGGTCGGAAGAAATACGAAAAAGCCGTCGAGAAATCCCTGGCGCCGCGGGACGACACCGGCGGCGAAACAGACGAGGACGAGAACTCCAGCGGGGACGACCGTGTTGAAACAATGGAACCCGCGGCGGATAAAATGGGAAGGCTGTTCGGGGGAACCTGACGGTGGTGCTGTTTAGATATTTTTTTATGTAGTCCGTGAAGTTGATGAAAAGCAAGGTGAGTAAAACCGACGGTTGCGGTGATTTAATATCTGCGAACCTCCTCAATAAAAAAAAACTCGCGTCTCCGTCCTTTCTCGTCCGTCCCTCACTCCCCCTTTTCCCTGATTTCGTCTCTCGCGCGTGCTAAGTAGCTAAGCTCAACGGTCGCGCGTTTCGCGGTGCTTATATCCACCGGGTCCGACCTAAACGCCTGCGCGATGGATGCCAGACACCGCGCTTCCCTCGCCGCGACGCCGCGCGCGAGCGCCGACAACGCCGCGGCGCGCTTCTCTGGGTCTGACACCGTCACCGCAAGCGCGTCCTCGATCGCCTCCCGGGTCTCCATCGCGTGCACAAGCACGTGCGGGTCGACGGCAGTGTGTTCTGCGGCAGTGCCGGTACCGCCCCCGGGCGCCCCCGGGTGCCCCCCCAAGCCCCCCGAGTCATTATCGGTGCTGTCCGAGTGATTCTCTTTTACCCGCATTTCGTTAAAGTCGTCCCCGAAGTCGTCGTCGTCGTCGCGCGCATCTATTTTTTCACCCGCGAACAAAAGCATGTACCTCGCCCGTCGCAGCGGGTCCCTTAACACTGCGTAGGCTCTGTTCACCAGTGACGCTTGCTCTGCGCTGTGTCCCTGCGCCACGACACTCGCCGTGCCGAACTTATCGGGATGCAGCGTTTTCTGCCGTTCCTTCATCGCGGACTCCAGGGTTTTCTCGTCCACCGAAAACGAGTGCGCGATGCCAAGCACTTTGAACAGCTTGGGGACGGGGACGTGCGTGTCGCGGTCGCCGGCTGGAACGTCAATCACGACGGGAAGAATCTCACCGCAGGCATCGCAGAAGAACCTGTGGTCACTGGACGGGCCGAATTCAGCGGCGCAGGACCAGCACTTCGTGGGCACCGACTCAAACGCATCTCCGGCGAACCCTCTGCGAGATTTCGCGATGAGGGTTCCGCGATTCGGTGCCGTCCCTGAGTAGAGTCTTGTCCACGACGCACACCTGTGCGCCGATACCAGACACACCGCGTGCGCGCAACCCGCTCGCGACGAGCTGGACGCCGCACAGGACCGCGCCGCGGCGACGAGAAGGTCGCTCGTCACTCGGCGAGACGCGCGCATGGCAGTTGTGGCGGTGCTTCGTCAGATTATTTGGCCATGTCCGTCTTTTCTCGGAACGAACGAAAATACGTCACTAAAAGCAACGACTCGGCTCTTGAGTGTCCGAGGGAGGGGCAGTCTTACGCGCGCGGACAGGCGTACACCGTGTGGAGAGAGAGGGTCAAGAAAAGGTGAGCGACCACGAGTGATGGGACGAAAGCGATGCCCGCACGGCAAGTTGAAGGTCAGCTGCGCGGAGTGCAACCCCTGTCCACGGGAAAGTGAAAGGCAGGTGCGCTGACTGCAACCCCTGCCCCCACGGCAAGAGGAAGAGCAACTGCGTAGCATGCAACCCCTGCCCTCACGGGAAGCTGAAAGGAGACTGCGTGGAGTGCGTCAGTTGCCCCCACGGCAAGGTGAAACGAAAGTGCGCGGAGTGCAACCCCTGCCCTCACGGGAAGGTGAAAAGCAACTGCGTGGTTTGCCACCCATGCCCCCACGGCAGGTGGAACAAGAACTGCGCAGCGTGCAACCCTTGCCCTCACGGCAAGAGGAAAGACAGCTGCGCGGCGTGCAACCCCTGCCCCCACGGTAAGGTGAAACACGACTGCAAGTTATGCACCCCCTGCCCTCACGGCAAGCTCAAACGCAACTGCGCGTCGTGCAAAACGGCACGCGCGGCTCCGCCGAGTTCGAAGCGAGTCAAGCGCGAGCCGGAGAGTTCGCTCGAGATCAAGCGCGAACCCGAGATCGAGCGCGAACCCGAGATCAAGCAAGAGCTGTTCACCATTCGCGGCTATTTTGGGATAGGCGAGTAGTTTGGCAAACCACCGTCGTAGGGGGCGACGAGAAAGAAAGTGAACAACTGGTATTTGCCGGGGAATAATACCATCTTCATTTAACTTCTTTCAGTCGTTTTCGCGCCGCGCGCCCCGCCTCTCTTCGTCATCTTCTTTTTGTTTCGGGTCCAGGAACATCAGCGCCCCCACCGCGGCCGCGGCTGCGGTTCCGCTGACCAGCCCCAGGGACGAGCCCGGTGACCCGAGAAAGTCGTCCGTCAGGCCGATGACGATAGGCCCGACGAGAAAAACCAAGTCGCCCGCCGTTTTCGGGAGGGTCAGGGCTTCGCCTTCCCCTCCCTTGGGCGCCGATTCAATCGCCAGGGCGTTCACCGCGGGGCCCGCCGCGGCGGTGCCCATCCCCCACAGCCCGATGCAAAGCTGCAGTTCTCGTATATCGCCCGCGTCTTTCGCGAACCCAAGACCCAGCGCGCACGCCACGAGGCTGACCACCACCACCGCTTTCAAACCAACCTTGTCCGCGACGACCCCGCCGAGCGACGCGCTGGCGATTCCCAGCAGCGCGGTGAGGGAAAACAACTCCCCCACCTGGCCTGGCGTCGCGCCTAGGGTTTCCGAGGCGAACCACGGAATGCAAGTCAGCTTCGCCACGAAACCCAGCGCGTTCGCGGACGCGGCGAGTACCAACACTTTCTGTCTGTTGTCCCGCAACAGCGTTCCCCAGTCGCTTTTCGCGCGTCGCGTCGCGATTTGTTCGTTGAACAAAACCTCCTCCTCCTCCGACATGTCCACGCTCATCAACGCCTGCTCTTCCCTCTTCTCCAACGCACCGTTGATTTCGGGAAGTAAGCTATACCCCGCAGTACAAACAAGCGCGGCGAAGGAGATGACGTAGAACACCGCGGGCGCGCCGTACCGCTCCGCGATGGTGCCGCCGATCAGCGGGCCGATCACCAGGCCGAGCGCCTGTACGGCTTGCTGCGTGCCCGTGATCGTGCCGCGGCTCTCAGGCGCTCGTTCCGTCAGGTCCGCGAGGTACGCTCGGTCGCCTCCTTCCGCGGCGCTTCGCCCCGCGCCTAGTGAAAGGCGCGCTGGGACCAGCGCAAGCACGGTGCGGCACTGCCCCGTTGCGAAATCGGAAAGCGCGATGACGAACATGCCGGCCATCATCATCTGTTTCCGTCCCCAGCTATCCACCAACTTACCCGCGGGTAAGTTTAACACCAGCATCGCCAGCGCGGGCGCGCTTAGCACCACGCCGTTCGCGCTGCCGCTTAACCCGATTGATTGCGCGTAAAGGGGCAGCGCGGGTAACAGCGCCCCGACGCCGACAAACAAAATGAACTGCGACCCCAACAAAATCGCGAACGGTTCCGCGACGGTTTTGCGCGGTAAACCGAAAATGGTGTCGCCGTCGTCGTCGCCGGTACGAGAAGAGGGGGTTCTGAGCCCGTCGTTGTCTCCGTCCCTCAAAGCTCTTGTTGCGGTGCTTGGTTGTCGTCGCGCGACAGCAATGTTTCCTTTTCCGAACAGTGGCGTGTCCATTAGCACCCGAGGGTGTCGCGTGGGTTGTCGTCCGCGCCGTGTTTGTGTATTGCGTGTCGACGATGAATGGCTGGTCATCGCGCCCCGGGTCACGACAGGTCGCGGCGGTTTGTGGGTGCACGCCGTACTCTTTGTTTTCACAGGAAACGCCCCCCCACACGATCGCATCGCAATGCACGACATCACCGTGGCCGACTGAACCTCACGCCCGTGCCCTACACCCCCAGGTCACGACGACGACACGGATTCGAGATCTCGGCCACGTCGCGGCGCCTCGGGTTTTCGCCTCGGGTCGTCAACGAGTCTCCCCGAACCCGCGGGTCGCAAACGTCCGCGGGTTTGATCTTTGTATGCGGCGGTCACACGCGTCACACACAACCCACAACCTCGAGCGCCGCGAGGTGTGCACACCGAGACACGGAAGGAGGGTTCTCGACGGGCGGGTAAGGTGCCGTGAAGTGCCCACAAGATGAAAGATTTTGTGCAGATCTCTGCTTTCTTGTGACGAAGTTTCGTTCCCGGGAAAACGGGGACAGCGTGGCACCCTTCCGCACACTCCGCCTCGCGTCCCTCACACGCGTCCCAAATTCGGCGGCGCGTCGAGACATGTCGAACGTCTCGACGTTGTCGCGTTTGCGCCTCCCAAGTGCGAAACGCACATCGGTAGGGCGTGGATGTCGGTCCGAACCCGGCATCACGTTCGGGGCTTCGAATCATCTTTCAAATCTAATTTTGACAAAACATCGCGGTGTTCGTTTTTCGCCCCTAACTCGCGGTCGCACCGACGGTACTTCCTGGGACCCGGACGAACAGCGCAGGATTGACGAAAACAAACAATGGCGACGCACGGACCCTGCTGAAGATGCGTGGGACATCGACAAAGAACGCGATGCGGTGATGTACAAACGCGAGTCGTTGGAGCGTTTGCTTTCCATGACCCCGAAGGAACCGACCCCGGATAGGCCGGTGACGTGTTTGAACTGCGGCGCGAAGGTGTGCAAACGGTCCGACGAAACCAGCAAAGACAAAGCACACGTACACCGCAAGTCGTACCGCGACGCGTTCGTGTCCCTCAGTGTGTACAGGGACGCGTCTGGGATCTCTGCATGTGATGACGAAAAAGACGAAAAAGACCAAGAGGCTTCCGCGTGGTGGCCGCCCCGAAACGCGACGCAGTGCCGATGCAAAACATGCGACACCAAGCTGGGGTGGAGGGTGGCGGATGACCCGGCCGAAACCGTAGGGCCGTTCTTCGCGCTGCTCACGTCGAGGCTCGGGGTTGGGAGAGATTCAGGGAGTGAGGAGTGAAGGTGATGATTTTGGGTGCCTACTCTCGAAAACACTTTTGTTCGTCAAAGTTCCGCGTCGTGGCTTTGTCTCCCGAGTTCACATCACCCGGCGCCTGTGATGGCGCCATCGTTTACGAGCCCGAAACAGGCTTTGGAGCAAGGTTTGTGTGGCAAGTACGGGTGGAGCACGCGATACTTTCAAGACGTGACCCAGTTTCCTGTGCGGTGGGGGGTTGAGGTGCGGTGGGGCATCGGTAGGGGGCGCGTTTTCGTGAGCCACGATGTTTCCGACGCGTCAGTTGGCGGGACGAAGAAAGGACACGCGGCGGCGGCCGCGGTTGCGCTTGTTGGGCTCGAGTCGGTCATTAACGACACGACTTCGAAACCGGTGAAAACCGTGGATGTTCAGTTCGGGGGGTGGTTCGAAAGCACGTGTTTGGTGCTTGACGGGGGAAGGCCGGATTCGTGGGAAACGTTTTGGCAGTGCGACCCGAAAGTCGTGGGAATCGACGTGGAGGGCAACCTACGAACGCCGCCCGTGCTGGTACAGGTGTGCGTGGAAACCACCCGGGTGGCTTCCAGTAGTGGTAACTCGTTCGGCAACACGCTTTGTATTCTCGAGGTCCCCAGGTCGAACCCGGGGGGGGGGCTGAGTCATGATTTACAAAGGCTGTTGCGAGATCGATCAATCGTGAAGGTGTTTTGCGACGGCACCGCCAACGCCGACAAAAGGTCGCTCGGCGTGGACGACGAAATGGGCAATGAAATGATGACCGCTGATACCAATCGAAATCCTGATACCAACAGAAATCTCACCAGAGCAGCACACATCGTTGACTTGGAAACCCTCGCCACTGCTCTCGCCGGGCCCACCAGCGTCCCTCGCGGGTTGGCGCGCGTGGTTAATTTGGCGTGGCCGGACGCCCCGACGCGCGTCGTGAAAGACGCGGCGGACAAATCGAGTGTCAACTTTTTCATCAACATCGAGCGGAACAGCGCAGACCCGAAGCGCACACCGCCGCCGCGCGCAGTGTGTGACTTGCCCAAAAACGTCGCAAAGTACGCCGCCATGGACGCGTGGCTCACGTTGCTCGGGTTCAGAGGGCTGGAAGACGCGGCGCGACGGGAGGGCGTAGCGTTTAGCTTTTGATGGAGCCTTGATACGTTATCACGCAATCGGATGTTAATCTACCATCTACGGTGACGAGTTCCTTGTTGCACCAGCAAGTATTTAGATTAAACTATTCACATAGAAGGCAGCATGGTCAGAAGCAGTCATACTTCTGTCGTCAGAAGTATCTACATGCACCTCTGGCATGGCCGCGGTGACCTTAAAAAACACCCTCACTCCTTGCGCCAGCTCCGCGCCCACGACGACTCGCGAAACCCCGCACCCCTCGGGGCACCAGTTCTGCCACACTTGGTCCATCGCGTCTTTGTCCTCCGCGACGGAGGCGAGAAACACGGTGACTTCGAGTATCCGGCGTCTGTTTGTCCCCGCCGCGCGCAGTCTTTGGTCCAAGCACCTCAACGCCAAGATTGTTTGCGTGGTGACTGTGTCGTTGTCTTGACCGACGAAATCCTTAAACCCAGTGGGCCATCCCACGGTGGACACGACGTTGTTGAAGATGACAAACGCGGCGCGTCCGGGGCCGGGCGACGGTCCTCGGACGATGTCGCGGTCGTCATCGGTTTTGTTGTGTTGATTCATCGCGGTTGGACTAGGGGAAGAGTTATTGCCTCTAGTTGGACTCGATGAGAGTGCTGCGCGATGAACTAGAACCTGTGAGGAAAAGAAACCGCCGACGCTTCGTTCGCGAGGGATGACGGAAGAAGATACCGCGGCTGGGAAGCACCTTGTTATTCGTGTCGCGTGTCCAACAGCGAAGGAGTGCAAGAAACCAGACAAGGACATGTGTTGACCGCCGCGTCGAGTGTGGCACACGACACGTTGTTTTGGCTTTTGGGTGCCTTGTCCTATTTTACCCGACAATGCTTTTCCGATATTTCTGCGTCCCCACAACGCGTCGCGCGCCCTCGGGTGACATGGGCGTCGCTGGATCCACGCAACGGCTCCGGCCGATGGTGAACCCCGACGGGAAGGTCGGGTTAAAGGTGCGGCGAGAGTGCGAACTGAACGCGATTTTGCGCTTATCTTTCATCCCGCCAAACTACAATGATCCGATGGGGTAGTTTTCCGTGGAGGATCGCGCCCGCCCCTCTTTTTGTCCCTCCCCCCTCCTCTTCCGCGTCCCCGCGTTTCGCCTGTTTGTCTGACCACCCAACCCGTCACACAATTCCCACACAGATCAGCCGGCGTTTGATCGATACGCTTGATGGGGACACGGTCAGCACCAGCCAACGCGTTGACCGCGTTTCGGGTGACCCTGTGGGGGTGACGAAAAATATACCCGGAAAAAGTGTTGGAGGGTCGGCCCAACAAAAACAGTTCCGCAATCTTCAAACGTTCGCCGCGATGGGCGCGGTGGGTGACGCCGACGCGGTTGCCGAGTTTCGGCCGATGTTCCCTGGACTTGACAACGCGCTGGCGCGATCGCTACGCGTGGGTGAGTTGCTTTTGAAGAGCGAACTTGCGGAGCTGGATTTGGTGCGCGAAAAAGCATCAGAAGTGCAATCGAAACACCACTTGATGATTAGACGCGAAGCGCCGTGCGTCGCGGAGCGCGAGGCGTGTCGCTTGTGCTACACGCAAAACTCTGAGAACACGTTGGTGTGCGGCAACGAGGTCGCGGCGTACGACCTGTGCGCGCGAGCGGCGCAGGAAGCGTTTGTCAAGCGAGGGGCGGTCGCGACGGCGGCGTGAGGAGTAGCAGTGTAACTTTATTTCCCCCTCTTTGCCAGTGAAGATTTGCTTTCGTTTTTGGCCGAACACAGTCATCAGCGAAGGATCCAATCCGCCACCACATCGCGCGGCGTCGCGCAACGGCGTGATGGGAGACCAAACCGCGATGGCCAAGGCCCAGTCGAGGGTACGCGCTTGCCCGTCTGTGTGTGGTCTTTTGCGTTTCGCAGCACCCCGACACAGCACACCCATCGTCCCGTCGAAATCGGTCGCGCCAACCGAAACACCGCGAGAGTCTCGTCTGACGCTGTGCCCTCCCGATCCCCCACAGAGCCTCGCCGTGGCTTTGTTTTACATCATAGCCTGGGGCTGCGCGTCTTCTGGGCTGATTTTCCTGAACTCGTACCTCCTGAACCAGGACGGGTTCCACTACCCCATGACCCTCTGTTCCATGGGTTTAGGCGCGAGCTGGACGATCTCGAGCGTTCTTGTGAATTCCGGTGTTTGTAAGCTGGAAAAGAGTAAAGACGTTTCCTTGCGGTGGTACGTACGGCACGTGGTGCCGATCGGGTTCTTCGCGTCCTTTTCCCTGGCCCTAGGGAACTACACCTACCTCTTTTTAAGCGTGAGTTTCATTCAAATGCTGAAAGCGGCGGTGCCGTGTGTTACGATGATCGTTTTAGTAGGCGCCGGTTTAGAAAAGCCGCACCGGGTGACCGTGCTCGGCGTCGCCATCCTAACCTTCGGCACCGCCCTCGCCGCGTACGGCGAGATCGCGTTTGCGTGGATTGGCGTGTTGATGATGTTCGCGAGCGAGTTTTCAGAAGCCTGCCGCATGGCCGTGCTGCAGTACCTGTTAGGAAACCTGCGGTTCGAGTTAGTAGAGGGTTTGTACGTGATGGCGCCTGCGAGTTTTGGATTCCTAGCGGTGGGCATTCTGATCTTCGAGCGACGCGCTTTGATGGAAGAAAACGGCTTGGGGAAGATTTTGCAGTCACCGCATAAGTACGCGTGTGCCGCGTTCCTCGGGTTTCTGGTGAACCTGCTAACCCTGGCGGTAATTAAATCAACATCCTCGCTGACCTTCAAGGTGATGGGCCAGGTGAAGAACACGCTCGTGATTTTAGTGTCGGTGGTTTTGCTGGGAAGCGCGATAACCGGCACGCAGGTGGTGGGGTACCTGATTTCCATGATAGGCTTCGCGGTGTACCAACGCGGGAAACAGGTGCAAACAAAGGAAGAAACGGACGAATTGCTGAGGGAAAATAACAAGGTTTAACAGGTTTGGAGGCTAAGAAGAAAAGGGTTCGGGGTTGGAGTCTTTATTGGACAATTAAGGACGTCTTCGAGTTCTTAGTGCGGTCTTTAGTACTACTTTATAGTGTTACCTAGTGCGGTGGGTGTAGTTCCCGGGTTTAATTACCCTGGGTTACGACAAGTGTATATTCTAAAAGATGGGGTTGTTACAAATTCGGGACGATGTCCAAACACACTCCGTGTACCTCACCGGCTGCGCATGGCTTCTTCTTGCATGCGCTCCGCTTCGTAGTCTTTGCGTTCGAACACGTCGGATCCTTTCTTGATGATCCGGTCGATAAGGCCGTACTCGATGGCTTCGGTGGGGGTGAAGTACCTTCGTCTGTCCAGGTCTTTCGTGACTTGCTCCACGTCCTTTCCCGTGAACTCGCTCATGAACCCCATGTACGTGTCTTCGCACACCTGGATCTCGTTCGCCCTGATCTGGACGTTGACGCTGCTGTCGAAGGTTCGGTTAAGCTTTGGCGGGTGCGTCATGATCTGCGCGTTTGGAAGCGCGTGCCTGCACCCTTTGTCCCCGGACGCTAACAGCATGGCGGCGTTGCCGTAGCACTTCCCAACCGCAACGGTGTGCATTTTCGGCCGGATGTACCGCATGGTGTCCAGGATGGCGTACGCTTCGCTGTCCACGCCGATCGCTTCGCCTTTTTCGTTGATCGATCCGCCGCTCATGATGTAGATGTACCCCGGGCGGTCGTTCTGTTCGTAGTTCAGGAAAAGCAGTTCCGCGACGACGAGCTCGGTAACGGCGGGGAGCAGGGGCATGCCGATATACACGATCCTCGCGTTGAGAAGAAGCGAGGGCAAATCAGGCGGCGGGCCCGCCCCGCCGCCGCCGCCGCCGCTCATGGAGAATCCGTACCCGCCCGCGTATTGGCTCTGGCCGCCGCCCGCGATGGCGGTGACCATGCTCGCGGGCCCACCGTTCGCCTCGGACGGCATTTCGTTTGAATACGAAGCCCTGGCGGAAATGGAAAACGGGTTCACAACTGGCCTTCGGAACGCCTGATCCGGGCCCAAACCCATGAGCTCGATTTGTTTCGAGCTCAACCCAGAGACGCCGTTGCGGAACGCCGTGTCCCCGGGGGTCAGGATGGTTTTTCTCGTGCCAGGTTGGGTCTGGAACTCCTCGGGGATGAAACCGCTGGCGGACGTTGCCGGCTTGGCGGAACGTGTTGCCACCGGCTTGTCCGTGGAAACTGCGCTCAACCCACGCGCCCCACCCCTGAATCCGCCTCGCTTTGAAGAGAGTAGGGTTTTCTTTGTCGCGCCGAAGGACGCGCAGTGCGCGTTCATGGACGCCATCGACGCCATGCAAGCAAGCTGCACCCGAGAAAAGACCCACGCGTGCGTGTACCTGTGCGTTCGGTGCGCGACAGACTGTGTCGCGCCGGAGCGGGGGGGCGGAATACGGGAGTACGATGCACCCGGGAAACCTTCGCGACTCGTCTCATCAAACGGAAGATCTCATAAATCAGAAAATCGACGTCACTTTTCTAGGATGGGTGCCGAGAAAACGCAACTGTCCACACCGCAGCGCACGGCCATGCTGCTGGTTCCCGCTCGCGTGCACGCCCCCGGTCACGCGCCCGTGACGGCGCGTGTGCCCCGACGAAGCGTAGCCACCCCGAAACGAGTCGTATCCACGAAGGCGACGTCGACGGACGACATGTCGTTACCAACAACCGATGCGAATGCTCCGTCCCCAAAACAACCACGCGTCCATCTGGCGTGCCCCGTGTGTTTAACCCCGTTCAAAGCCGTGAACTGCCAAACCTGCACCAAATGCAACCGGAGCTTCCCCACAGAATCTGGTATAATAGACCTGTGCCTCGATGCTGGAAACGCACAAGGGGCGTACAAGGAACCTCCCCAGAAGAGCGGCACCAAACTTTTCCAGAACGAACTCATCAGCCGCGTGTACGAAAACGGCTGGCGCCAGTCCTTCGCGTGGGCGGGTTTCCCCGGGGAAGATGAGGAGACTGCATACGCCATGGAGTACATGGTTGGTGCGTGGGGGGGTGTTGTTTTAGACGTGTCATGTGGCTCGGGGCTGTTCTCCAGACGGTTCGCTGCGAGCGGAAAGTTCGCGACCGTCGTGGCGTCGGACTTTTCAGAAACCATGATGACGCAAACCAGGGAGTACTGTTTGGGGGACACGAGGCTCCGTAAAATGATGACCTCGGAACACAGTGACGATTCACCTTCCCTCGTGTTCGTCAAAGCGGACGTCGGGCGGTTGCCTTTCGCGAGCTCATCCCTGGACGCGGTGCACGCGGGCGCGGCGATGCACTGCTGGCCAAGCCCGAGCGCGGCGGTGGCCGAGATTTCGCGCGTGCTGAAACCGGGCGGCGTGTTCGTCGCGTCCACATTTCTGGACCCGACCGCTATTGTTGGGAACGACGAGATGACGCAACAGCTGAGCGGGCTTTTCAAAGATTCAGGGGTGGGCACGGGCGGTGCGTTTAACCAGTTCTTCAGTGAAATGGAGTTGAGGGACTTGACCACGCGCATGTGCGGGTTTGAGAAGAAAAGTTTCGCGCGGAAAAGAAACCGGCAGTTCATCATGTTTAAAGTCACCAAACCGTCGTTGTAGAGGTGAACGTAACTAAACCAGTGTACAGGTGAGTGGAGAGTCATCTACTTTTTTCCCACGTCACACTTCTGACCAGTGTACGGGTACCCGGCCTTTAATAGTTAATAAATAGATATCACAAGACTGCGAAACGGCGCGTTATTTCTTCTTCTTTCCCGCCGCGCTTTTTTTTTTTTTCGCCGCGTAGCTCTTCCGGTAGAACTGGCCAAACAAAACCAGCATGTTGGCCATGACGAACATCTGCGAGTAGGGCAGTATTTTCGGACAGTGGCCGTCCCAAATCACGAAAACGGCGTGCGCGAATACGATGGCGAACTGCGCCATCTGTGCCAACGTGATGTATTTTTTCCACGGGCACTTCATGCCCACCAACGCCATGAAGTAGTAGGAGTACATCACGACGTGAATGCCCGCGTTCATGCAGGCGCCGAAATACGCGTCGATACAGTCGTTGTTTTTAATCACGAAACACACCATCCACCACGCCCAGATTAGCAGGCAGTGGTGATACACGTGCAGGAAGGATAGCTGGGCGTTTTTCTTGCGAAGCACCATGAATAACGTGTCCAGTAACTCCAAGTACTTGTTGTTGTAGTGTAACCAGATGGCGTTGCAGATCCAAAACGATTCCGGATTGCTCCAGCTCAACCTGCCTCCCCACGCGCGTACCCCGACTCGGTGCGTTTCCGCGACGAAAATCACAACAGTCACAGCGTTGAACAGGGTCTGGTACGCGTTGTACACTAACATGAACCCCTTCGGGTCGAACGCGCTGCGTGTCGCCATTACTTTGGGGCCGAAGTAACACATGGAGAGGTACAACACCGTAGCGACAGTGGGTAAGAAAAGGGAAAGCTCGCCGATCCACCCAGGGACATCAACCGCGCCCGCGGGAAGGTACCCGGCGCCCGGGACGGCGTACCAGAACATCACACCAGCGTACGCACCGAACGCGAGAAGCGCGGTGACAGGGAACGCCATCGGGGAAGGGGTGAGGCGCGCCGGCGGCACGGCGGCGTCGCGATGCAATGAACAGATAAACCTGCTGCCATCGAACGAAAGTGCTGAAACTCGAACGACCGCCACAGAATCGGAAGGCCACGAAAACGCGTCTGCGTCGTCACGCTTCCGTGGCGTCAGTCATGTCGGCGCTCGCGGTGGTGCCCGCGTGCTCTTCGCGTCGCGCGTGCGACACGTCGCGCGACCTGTGTCGTGTGCCCGCGACACACACAGGGCTCACCACGCGTGTCCGTTCCACTGGGGTGAACACGAGGTGCGTGGGTGGAAAACGTGGACATCTGGTGGTCCGCCCGGCCGTGGCCAAAAATGAACAGGAAGGAGTTACAACGTCGAATCCGGTGGACGTCAGGAAAGACGAGCCAGGGTCCGGAAGCTCCCGCCGCTTGGTCTCCGTCGGGCTCTTCGCCCCACTCGGGTCTGCGTACGACGCGATAGGCGGGTGGCTGGTGGAGCACCCCGCGCCGGATTGGATGGTGAACAGTCCCATGAAAACCAAAGCCACCGCGTTTTTAGCGTCAGTCTTCACGGGCGGAGAATACGACGTGGACGAAAGCGTAAAAACAGTCCAAGCCCTCATCGCAAGCGACGACGTGGTCATCTTCAGCGCGACGTACTGCCCTTTCAGCGCGGCTGCGAAATCAGCTTTGAAAGCAGAAGGCGTGCCTTTCACCGCGGTTGAGTGGAACAAAACGAAAGGCGGCGCGGGGTTCGCGCCGGCGCTGGCGAACCTGTACCACGGGCGCGCCAGTATTCCGCACGTTTTTATCAACGGAAACTCAATCGGCGGGTGCAACGACGGCACGCCTGGAATTCGACCGCTCATCGCGGCCGGGGGGCTGGATGACGCGCTGGCGGGGTGTTCCGAAACCACTAAAAACGCACGCGCGGCGTTTCTAAGCGCGCGAGGAACGGCGTGACGAGAGACGCATGTTTTGGGAGAGTTGGGGAAATGGAAAACAGTTTGGTTTTTCAAGATAAAGTAAATGTGTATGACCTCACAGTACTCCTCCCGCAGTACTCAACAGTCCCCCCATCAGGAGTTAGTCCCGTTTCCCGTGCCCCTCCGCCTCACGGTGGACCCGGATCAGGTCGTGCCGCGTGATGATGCCCTCCAATCGGCCCCCGCCGTCGGCGGTCACGCAGAGGTGCCGCACGCCTAGTCGGGCGAACAACGCGTGCACGCGCCCCAAACGCGTGTTCGCGTCCACGCACCACGGCGCTTTATCCACGGCGTGCGTCAGGTCAACCATCCGCCTTAGCTGAGGCTCGCGGACGTGTTTCAGGCCTTGCCGTATTTCCCTCACGAGGCCCTCTTTTAGTTCGTCGAAGTGGTTCTCGTCCCCGGCGCGCGCGTGCGTCGGCACCGAATCCGCCTCCATCACCGCCGCCGTCATTTTAGCGCTGACGGAGACGGATTTCCTGTTAAGCGCGTAGAGGCTCTTTTTACCGACACCGCACGTCCGGCCGGCCGTGTGTTTTTTGTCCCCCGCGTTGAACCACCTCGCGACGACCGATAGAAACTCGCCCCCCTCTTTCTGCGCGCGCAAGTCGCTCGCGCCGTGCTCGTCGTCGTCGCTCAAAACGGCGTGCGCGTCCGTTGTTAAATCGCGGCTCGAGGTTCCGCTGAACCGCGGGGAACTCGTGTCGCTCTTTCTGAAGTTTTCCACGCTCCACTCGTCAATCGCGGGTGACGACGAGGCTCGGGAATGGAACGGCTTTTCTTTTTTGTCGCTCATCGAGCCTAAGGATGCAACGCTTTTTCCCGATTTTGAGGAAAAGGAACTTCCAACTTTCGCGTGACCCCCGAGCGCGTCGTCGGAACTACCTAAACCCGAATCAATTTCCACGCGGACTTCGCTGGTCCGCGCGTCCCTGTGCTTACCTTCGTCGTCGGTTTCGTCGTCGGTTTCTTCAAGCACCACCCTTAAAACCCGCTGTAACATCGCCCGAGTTACTAAACCCACCATCTTTTCGCTTTTCTGCACATCTTCAAGCACCGGAAACGCGTTGTGGTCAGTGAGCAACAGTGCGTTTAGAAGAACCCGCAGATTCTCCCGCGGGCGGAACGCGATCACGCTTCCGCGCGACTTCTCCGCGTCTAAAAGCGCGTCGCCGATTTTAAACGCCGCGGTGTGCGGGTGCGCGTCTTCCGATAAAAAAAAGAAAGTGTCAGTCTCGAGTCTTTCGTAAAATCGGTATATCCGGGATTGGGAAGGGAAGACGGAGTGGGTCTGGTAACAGTGAGTCTTGTAACAGTGGGTAGTACTGTCTGACTGGGTAACAGTTATCATGGTAACAGTCACTAGTACTGTGTCAATTTAACACGGTACTCCGTGAAAAAGAACCACCGGCGGGATTAGGGTTACTGCAAGGCCGCACCTTGTTCCAGGAACGGCACGCCTTTGGCGATGATAAGCCTTTCGTCAAGTGACGCGCCTATTAGGTACGCCGCGGTGGCCCGTGAGATGACGCACGCCAGGATGATCGGCGCTAGGACGTCCAAGCTGGCGGTGGCTTCGATTATTATCACCACCACGGCGGCGGTCATGCGCGTGAACCCGCTGAGCATGGCGGCGCTTCCTATGAGGGCGTAGGTGCCTTTAGGAGCGGCGCTCGAGTTAATCATCTCCGCGAGTGACCCAAACAACCGCCCAGTAGCGGCGCCCATGAGCATGTTGGGAATGAACACCCCAGCGGGGAACGCGCCGCCGAAAGTGACGCTGGCAGCGACGAAAAAGTAGCAAAGAAACGCCAACACGGTGGTGGGCGCGAACAACTCCTCGCTGCGATTGTTCAAAAAAAGGGTCAGTCTTGAGTGTACTGTGTCGGGCGTGTATTGGACGATGTGTGGACAACAGGGAGGGGTAATCGGTATGTGTATTGGACGATGGCCTGGTCAATAGTCACCGGCCATCGGTCTGAACCGTGACAGGCGCGTTAGAGGTAAAACAGTGCGTCTGTGCTGTGTTTGGGGTGCTTCATTTTAATCACCGCGGCGGACTCAACCCCGGCGCGGCGGAAACGGCGCGCCGCGTGATTTGGGAAACGCGAATCAGGCCGTACCTGTACATGTCGTCCCTGGCGAACAGGTGCTTCACCACGCCTTCTTCGTTCTGCAGCATCAGCGTCGCCATTTCGTTGAAGTCGCCATCTCGGCACGTGTACTGCACGAACGTGCGTGGGATGTACACGGCGCTTGACAGGAGGGAACGGCCGTGTCCGGCGAGGAAACCGGAGTTCCGTTCCTCGTGCGATTCGTCCCCAAACCGCGCCGGCGAGTACGTCCCCAAACCCGCCCGCCCCGCGTCGTCCCCGAAATCCCCACCCAACAGCCTGCGGCCGTTGTACGCGGTTCCCGACACCATCTCCGGGGCGGGGCGGCACGGGAACAGCGTGGGCAGGGCCACCTGCGCGGTCGCCACGAGCACCGCGCCCACCACGGCGTCGCACCACGCGCCGAGGCGGCTGTGGTACATGTTTTTGACGCGGCGTTTCAGTTTTTTTAAAAAGGTTGGTTCCTTTCGGCCGTTCATTGATTCGTCGTTGTCATTCTCCTCCTCCTCAGCGCCTTTCCTTCGCAAGCCTCCGAAGAAATCCGCGACCAAGGTGAACAGGGCGGAGAACGCCCCTGCGATTATGGCGAGCAAAATGATGAGCGGCAGGTCGCTCGGCGACCACCCCGTGCTCGAGTCCGGATCGGTGATCACAAGCGACGAGTAATCAACCCGGCCTTCGTTCACGGTGTACAGAATCTGCGCGCTCCCCACCGCCGTACCGGCCGCCAGCATCGCCCTCCACACGTAGTCGTGCGGAAGCGAGCTCGCGACTTCTTCCATGACGTACAGCAAGCCGCCGATCGGCGCGTTGAACGCGGCGGCCACGCCAGCGGCGCTCCCGAGTTGCAAAATCTGCCGCCTCTCCTCGGGCGACGGCTGCCATCCCAATCTGATTGTAAAACAAAAAGTGTCAGTCGTGTATGGGCAATCGCAGAGGCGGAACGTGGTGAGTGGAAAAGCCCCGCACCTCGACCGCCACGGCACAAGGTTCAGCACCGCGCTCGCGGCACACGCGCCGATGTGCACGGAAGGGCCTTCCCTGCCGAACGGCATCGTCGCGGTGATCACTAAACAGATCCCCACGGAGCGCCCTAAAAACGTGCGCCAGTGGAACAAGCCTTGTTGCCGGTTGCCGTTGAGGTACCCTTTCAGCTCGGGAATACCGCTGCCGCGGGACATGGGCGCGCCGTGCGGGTGCAGCACGTACGCCGCGGTGACGCCGATCGCGAGGGCGGCGCACCCGGCGTAAAAAGCCCAGGCGGTGAACAGGTTGTGCGCCTCGGACCCGCCGTCGGACCCGCCGTTCGCGGCGTTGACTCCGGGTTCCTCAACGCGGAGCGTGAGTAACGTCTTGGTGTAGTCAAACTTCAGGGCGGTGAGCTGCGCGGTAACCGTGGTCATCGCCCAAAGCACCACCCCGGCTAGCAGACCCGCTAGCGCACTCGCGATGAGCTTGCCACTACCAGCGACCCTGCCGCGGAACGTCGCGAGCTCGTCCCGGCGTCGCGCGAGGACGCGGCGCTCGCGAAGAAAATCGTCCTCCCCGCACTCCGTTGCGTCGTGTTTTTTGTTTGTGAACGCGCCGCACGGATTGGTGAAGTTGGTCTCCTTTTTCGGAGACCAATCGTGTCGTCGGTCGTTGGCGAAGCCGTAGTAGGAAGACGTCCTTCTTAGCCTTATCGGGGGCTTGCCGTCGTCGTCGCTTGGGGGCGTGGAGCTGGGGAAAAACGCGCGCCCTAAAGTCGCGAACCGCTGAAGCCGGCGCGAAAAACCACCCCCCCCGGGTGGCGTCGATTCCAACGAGTTCGCGTTTGTTTTCGCCCCCGGAGACGTTTGTGTGTCTTTTTGGTTGGTGGTTTTGTACCCCGGTTGGTTAATACGGCTCCCTAACACCGCGCCGCCGACCTCGGGGTCGATTCCGAACCCCCGATCGGGGTGGCACCCGGGTTTCACCCCGGCGTTCGCGGCGTCAGGGTCTTCCCTGACCGCCGCCGCGTTTTCCCGGGAACTTGACTTTTTCCCCAATCGGGTCGTGGAGTGCGAGCTCAAGATCTTCGCCATCGTCGCGTCCGCGACCGGGTCGGGGTCCGGTGCGAGGTCTTCGGAGGAGTCAGAGGGTCCGTCTTTTGAGACGGTATCGGCCATGCCGAACACAGCCTGGTCCTCGGAAGCAGTCACCCGGCCGACCACTGCCGGCATCGTTTCGTCGTCGTCGCGTCCCACGAGATCGGCCCCGCCGATGTGCGTCGCCGCCCGATTCGGGACACGAGCGGGTTCCGAAAACGTGCGGTCGCTCAAAGAGCGTGTGTCGACGCGCGTTAACGGTGAGACGTCGGTCGGCCCGATGCTCGACGGGAGGTCACGTTCCGTGTGACTTGACATGATCCTGGCGCGCCCGCGCGCGCGGGAGTGTGACCAGTCGCTGCACGTGGAGCGACGACTCACGTTTTGGCTGCGGAGGTCGGAAAAACAACGTTTCGTCTCCTGATTGTCTGCGCTTTCTTGGAAACGCCATTTCTTTCAGGTGTCGGTTGGTAGCCACCGGTACCACACGAAAAACGCCGGAACCACCGTAGATACCGACCACGTTCGTCGTCGTTGAGGCATCATCGCGAAATCCGCACGCGTCGTTCTCGTCGAAATACCGTCCTCGTCAGGATCACCCAAGCGGAGTACGGTAATTCGTCCCAAGCGCGACGAGTACGCACGGCTCTTTGAGCAGCAGGGGCGGGACGCAAGGGTCGGTTCAAACCTCAAGCTCCCACCTGTCCCCAGATTTCCAGATTTCGTGCGATTTGGCAATCTCGCCTCGTCCCGCTTTGTTATCCATCTGGTGTTCTGGTGCACCTGCGTTGGCAGTCTGCGTCGCCACGCCACACCCCCGCGCACACAACCCAGGTTGTGTTGCGGTCGACGCCGATGTTTGGTGTCATGCTTCTCGCCGCACCCGCGACGGTGCCCGTGGCGCGTTTCGGGGCACGACGCGCCCCCTCCGTTGCGAAACCCACCGGAACCCTCACGACCCACATTCGATCCGCGCGTCGTCAAGTCGCGCGCGTCGTCCGCGCGTCGATCCAGGAACCGGAAACCGCCGCTGCCGCCGCCACACCCGAGACCTTACCCGCGGTGTGGAACGAGGACGACATCGACAGCATCCAGTTCGCGTCCGATCCCGACCAGGCGGCTATTTCCAACAAAGCCGGCGCGGGCGCGACGATGGCTGCGCCGGATTGGCTGACGCAGCTCAACCGGCTGTGGGGCGGCAACAGCGAGATCCCGGTCGCGGATGCGAAGATGGAGGACATCACCGGTTTGCTGGGGGGCGGTTTGTTCGTGCCTTTGTTCAAGTGGATGACGGAAAGCGGCCCTGTTTACCTGCTTCCGACCGGCCCAGTAACTTCCTACGTCGTGGTGAGCGACCCGGATTGCATCAAGCAGATCCTTTTCAACTACGGAAGCAAATACATCAAAGGAACCATCGCCGAGGCGGGTGAGTTTCTGTTCGGACTAGGGGTAGCGCTTCAGGAGAACGAGGCGTGGAAAATACGCCGCAAAGCCGTGGCGCCTTCCCTGCACCGCAGGTACATAGAACTGATGGTGGACCGGTGTTTCGGGCCGTGCGCCGAACGCATGGTGGATTTGATTCTGGCGCAAGCCGCTGTCGAACCAGACGGCGCGAAGAAACGTCTGAACATGGAAAGCAAGTTCTCGCAAACCGCGCTTGATATAATAGGGATTTCCGTATTCAACTACGACTTCAAAGCGCTTACTTCAGCAGCGCCTGTGATTCAAGCCACGTACACGGCGCTGAAGGAGGTGGAAACGCGGAGCATGGACTTGTTACCCACGTGGCGCCTGCCCGAGCCGTTTCTGTACGCGGTGTCGCCTCGGTAAGTATTTCCCACCCACCACGTTCCGCCGACTGTTTACTGCCCTGTATGGCGTACGTAACATTTACCAGTATTCAGAGTACCAGAACTCAGAGTACTGGCAACTGTTACCAGACCCACTCCTATACCCTTTCCAATCCCTCATACAAACCACGAGAGACTGACACTTTCTTTTTTACGTATCAGACAAAGGAACGCAATGGACGCGGTCGCGGTGATCCAGGAGGTAACTTCTAAGTTAGTAGAAGATGCGAAGAAGATGGTTTTGGAGGAGGAGGCCGCGGGGGGGGCGGAGGCGTGGGCGCGGGATTACCTGAACGGTGCGTATTTCCAAACTCCCAACTGTTTACTCTTGCCAATCCCTCGTGCACGTGACGAAAGACTGACACCTTTTCTTTTTTTACCCAAACAGACTCAAACCCGTCCGTGCTTCGGTACCTCATCGCGGCTAGGGAAGAAGTGTCGTCCACGCAGTTGCGGGACGACTTGCTGTCACTGCTCGTGGCGGGGCACGAAACCACCGCGAGCGTGTTGACCTGGGGAACCTTCGAACTGCTGCGCCCGGAAAACGCGGAACAGCTCAGGTTGCTACAAGCGGAACTGGACGAAGGTACGTGTTGCATTTCCCAAATCCTAACACTGTTTTACCGAAGCTGGTGACTGTTTGTCCATACATCGCCCAATACACGACGTTAACCACTTTCTTTGTTTGGTATCAGTCCTGGGGGACAAGCCGTTCCCGTGCTTCGACGACATGGCCAAACTACCGTACTTGGAGCGGTGTTTCCACGAATCCATGCGTCTTTACCCGCAGCCGCCTGTGTACACCCGGCGGAGCGTTGTTGAAGATACGCTTCCGCACAACCTGGGTGTGATACCATCAGGGCAGGACATTTTGGTATCCATATACAACCTGCACCGCTCGCCGGCCAGCTGGGGACCCGCGTCGCAACAGTTCGAACCCATGCGGTTCGGCCCCCTAGTCAACGGGCAGCCGAACGAACTCAACACGGGGTACCGGTACGTCCCCTTCAGCGCGGGGCCTCGGCGGTGCCCCGGGGATAAGTTCGCCGTCCTAGAAGGCATGTCTATCTGGGCCGTGCTGTTCAAACGAGTCGACATGACCCTGGTGGAAGGGCACGACGTGGTGATGACCAGGTACGGCCTTGCGCGTTTCCCAAATCCAAACACACTGTTTCAAGCCCCTCTGTGACGTCCACTAGTCATTAAAAGGAAGTGCACTACGTACATCACAAGTGCACTGTGGAGGCCCGAATCCGCCGACTGTTTACTCACACGAGTCACGGTCCCGACTGACCCTTTTCCTTTGCAAAAACAGCGGCGCGACGATTCACACGCGGGACGGGATGCTGGTCAACGCGCGGCGGCGGGAAACGAAAACGAGCGCTGCGGACTCCGATAAAGTAAACTGGGCCGCCCTCAAACCCGCGAAGGACATCGGGAAAGGGTGGTTCGAAAAAGGCATCGAAACGAAAGGGGGGGGGAGCAAGTGCCCCATGCCGTTCGTGGAGTAGAGAGGGTGTAGAGCCGAGGATTTGTGAAGAATAACTCAAGTCCTTTCCGTAAAAAAAACAAACAGTTCGAAAGGCCAATGCCGAAACCTCCAGATCTCGTCTTGCGGTCGCAGCAGAAGGGTCCCACGCGTTGGCCGGCGCGCTTCCTTCGTGGGGCATGCCGCCTCGCGCGCGGAAACGCGAGGGGGGGGCGGCGGCGTCGATTGCGTCGAAGCCGAAGCGTGTCAAGGCGGAGGTTGTGCCGCCCGCGCCGCTGGACCGCGCGAAGCGGTTCCCGCCGACCATTCTTTTCGAGGACCCGTTCGAAAACGGCGTCGGGGTGTACACGCGGCCGCCTCGTGATTGGAACGACTCCGCGGACCGAGCCGCGGCGCGGGTATCAAGGGAAGTTCGGTTGCTAGGCACCGCGGAGCTCACCGTGGTGCTCGGGGAGGGCGAGGGGGATGGGAACGGGGACGACACAGCCGATGGCGAAAATGCAAAAACGAAACGTGGCCAAAAAAAGCAAAAGAAAACGTCAATAGTTAATCTTCTCCAATCCCTCGCCGCGCCTATTCAGAAAACGCACAAAAACGTTACTCTCGACCACAGGCACACGGACGGGTGCGAGACTTGGAACAGCTTCGGCGAGCCCGGACACGGGGGGGGGTTGTTGCCCATCGGCCAACTGTACGAAGCGCTGGACACGGGGGCGGTGACGATCGCGGAGCCCCACGGTCCGTCGCTGGTCGCCGCACTGGCCGCCGCGACGCTCCCGTTTACGTCACCGTGGAAGGTCCCGCTGATTCGATGCGTGTGCGTGGTCGGGTTTGGGTCCCTGTCCGAGTCGGTTGATTCAAGTGGAACCTCAACCTCAACGCAGGCATCCTCAACGACCCTGACGTTTGCGGTGTATTGTTCCCGCCTGATTTTCGAGCTCATCGCGGACGACAACGTGAACTTCATCGTCAAGCACTTGACTCCGGTTGCGCCGCCCACGCACCCGGTGTCGCCCGCGACGCACTACGACCCTGCGTTCAAGGTTGACCAAGCCGAGTTTGGTGAAGTGGACCAGTTCACCCTGCCCGGCCTGCTCGCCGCGGCGGTCACGGAGGGCGGGCCGAGCGCCCAACAGCCGGCCGGGCTGAAAGTCGAGATGCTGGATTTTCAGAAACAAACCCTGTTTTGGATGCGGGACAAGGAAACGTCAGTACGGGGGCTGAACGGGCAGTTCTGGGAAGAAAGGAGGTGGGGTGATGATTACGACGTTGAGGAGACGGAGGGTGGATTGGGTGGTGATGAAAACGCGGAAGCGATGGATGAAGACGAGACTGAACTACTGACGTCGAAATCGTCTGGGAAAAAAACTGCATCGCAAACGAAAAAAGCAAAACCCTCGACGACCTCCGAGGGTAAATTCTGGTACTTCCCACTCGCGGGCGAGCTTCGGCTTGAGGAACCGCCGGTTTGCCGGGGCGGGATGTTGTGCGAGGAGATGGGTTTAGGCAAGACAGTGGAGGTGCTTGGGCTGGTTTGTGCGGATATGGAGGAGGCCAGGCGGAGCGCGAAAGAAAGTAGTCATGCGAAAGAAAAGGAAGAGTCTGCTGAAAGTGACGAAAACGCCGCCGCCGAAAAAATCCCCTCGCGCGCCACGCTCGTGGTGGTGCCGCCGCCTCTGTTACGACAGTGGGAAGCGGAGTGCGGGAAGTGTGTCGCGCATGGTTTTCTTTCCGTAAAAGTGTACCAGGGCAACCGCGGAGGTAGCAAGACCCCGACCCACGAACGCGCTCGCGCTTTGGCGGATGCAGACGTAGTGCTGTGCACGTACCCGCAGCTGCAACGCGAGGCGACTTCGGGAAAGAGTAAAACAAGTCCCGAAAATAAATCCGATTCCAAGATTTTAACGAAAATCAAATGGCGCCGGGTGGTGCTTGACGAGTGTCAGATGGTGAGGTCTAGTACCACGCAGCTCGCGGTGGCGTGCGCGGACCTGCACTCCGACTTCAGGTGGATGGTCAGCGGCACGCCGTTACACGGAAGCGTGGACGACTTGAACGGGGAGTTGCATTTTCTCGGGGTGTGGCCTTTCTGTTTGTCCGACCGCGTTGACGGGTTCTGGGCGCACCGGATCGGGTCGCCTTTTGTGAACAAAGACCCGGAGTGCTTACGGCTTGTACACGCGTTGTTACGAGGCGTCTGCGTCAGGCACACGAAAGCGCAGCGCCGAGTTGCGGATGGCACTCCGTTGCTCACGCTTCCCAGCGCGCGCACTGAGTTGCGAGTAGTGACGCACGGCAGCGCGCCACACGAAGCCCCGAGCGAGCGGTTCGTGTGTAATTTCCTGGAACATCACGCATCGGTCGCGGCGAGGGGGGTGTTACAAACTTTGTTCGTGGACGGCGCGTCTGGCACGCAAAATAACGGAAACGGCGGAACCGCGCATCACGTGCGCACAGCCAGGGCGCTCGCGCAGAAGCTTTTGCGTTTGGTGCGAGGCGCCACCACCAGCGCCACGACGGTGCGCTCGAGGCTAAGGGAGGTGGAGGAAGCCATGCGCGCGGCGAGCGCGAGGGGTGCGGGCGGTCGCGACGCCGCTGGCGGACGAGGCTTACACGGCGGGTTTCGAGACGCACACGGCCAGCTCAACGCGAGCGCGGTGGAAGCCGCGGCTGCGGCGGACGTGGACCGCGTCCGCGCGTTGCCTGCGGGGCTGGCGCTTCTTGAGCTGATGGCGCCGAGAGAGGCCAACAATTCAGGGCCGGTAAGTATTTCCCACTCACCACATTCCGCCGACTGATTTCCCATACAAGACTGACATTTATTCTTTTACAACCAGGCGGCGGCGGCGGCGCGAGTGCACCGCGGCAGCCCGGCGGACACGGGCCGTGTCGCGTCTGCGTTTGCGCTGCGAAACGCGAACATGCTTTCGTTCGAAGCGGATCGACAGGCGTGGCGAGGTACCTCACGGACGTACGCGGACGCGGGAGGCGCGGACTTGGCGCACAAGCTCGCGGTCGTTGCGGACGGGGTGTTTAAGCTGCTGCGCGCGGCGTGGGACCGAGACCACAGGGAAGACACGACTTCGCAAATCAAGCTACACGCGCTTTGTGGTTCTTCAGCCCGAAACTCCGCGAGCGCCCGGAGAGAAGCCGGCAGGGCAAAACTCCACCGTCTGCAACACGCGTTCCCGGGATCGTTGGTGAACCTGTGTGCCTGTCCGGGATGGAGCTGTGGGTGTCGCGCGGGGGGCGCGGACGACGACACGCACGAAACATGCTGCGAAGGTGCGGGGCTTTCCCAATCACCACACACCGCCTCTGCGATTGCCCATACCCCGACTGACGATAATTTTTACACTCTCAGGCGCGAAAACGTTCCGCGACTTGTCCTTGTTGGAAAATAAAGCGGGGCGCACGAAAGAAGCGACCGCGGTGGCGTCGGCGGCGGATGCCGCCGCTCTCGACGCCGTCGCCGCCACAAGAGCCCCCCTTCCCAAACTAAGGTGGCTTTTAGCGGTGGAGCTCATCACGTCTGGCGCGGCGTTTGATTTGTTCGGCGACGCCGCGGGTACGTATTGGCCTTTCACCAAATCCTGGACGACTGTTTTCCCATACAAGACTGACACTTTCTTTTACAATCACAGCCGCGCCAGGGACGTATTTCGAAACCGAAACCGAAACGGAACGAAGGCGCGTTGACTCGATCTTTCTTCGCAAACGGCTAGGCTTTCGGTTTCTGCGCCGAGCGTTTCTGGCGAAACGGCTTGAGTGTTTGGTAACGGCGGCGGACTTGAACGTGGACCGCGCGCGCGCGGCCGCGCAGGCGAGGGATGTCACAAACCCGGACTCGAAACCGAAGCGCGCGATGCACAAAGCGCCGGAGCTCTTACAGCACGCGTACCGCGCCGCGACAGGTGACGCGAAGCAAGCGCGAGCCACGAGGCGTGATGAGACCCCGAGCGGGGTTCGCGTGCTCGGGTCGGGCGGCAGTCTTCTTTCAAACGTTTTGCCAAAGCTTCATTCGAAAACAAACGGCCCGTTGGCCGCGCACGCGGTGCGGGATTTACTGCGCGACGCCGTGGCGAACACGCAACACAGGGCGTGTCGTCTTGTTGAGGAAATCGGAACCTTAGCGCCTTACATGCGCGCGCTCGCCGCCGCGGGAGTGAACGGCGTTGACCAGACTTCCCTGGACCACGCGTCAGTAAAGCAAAGCGGGTTCGGTTTGGTGGACGACATCGCGACCGGGAAAACGCCGCAGTGCTGCATTTGCTGCGCCCCCGCCACGCAGCCCACGATCGCGAGGTGCATGCACCTGGCGTGCGCGCGGTGCATGGTGACCTGGTGCGTAGTGTATTTCCCAACTCCAAATCCCATTCCCTCTTTTGATGCCCCGTTCGTGACTATTTCCTGTGCACTACGTACATCGCAAGTGCCCTGTTTGCGGAATACAAGTCACGAACATGGCCCGAAAGACTGCTGACACGTTTCCGCTCACAACTAGGTTCCACGCCGCGCCCATGCACGGCGCGGCCGCGAGTTCGGGCGGCGCGCCGTGCCCGCTGTGCCGAAAACCGTTCTTCATCGAGGAGTTGATTCGGTTGCTGCCGAACGAGGTTGAGGTGGATGACGATGGGGATGGTGACGATGACGTCAGTCGCGGTAAAGGCGAAGGTACGGAAAGGGGCTCGGGAAGTACTGGTCGCGGTGAAGGCGAAGGTACAGTCAAAACTAAAACTATTACGGGAAACACCAGCAAGGGAAAAGGAAAAGCACTCGCCGCGCCTTCCGCCGGTACCGACAACGCGACGGACGACGCAGTTGGAAGTTCGCGCGTCCCAAAACCCAAATTTTCCTTCGCCGCGACCCCCGCGGACTTCGCCAGGCTTCCCCTGCCTTCACACGAAAACCCAACCGACCACCGGGACGGGCGGTACCCCGCGCTTTCCATGGACGGCGGGCGGTTCTTGGCGCACGTGCACCGGGCTTGTGCGCGGCAGTCGCCGAAAATATCCGCGGTCGTCAGCGACCTGCGGGAAGCTATCGCAGTCCCAAACGGGTCGGGCAAAGCGGTTGTGTTTTCGCAGCTCAGGGACGCCCTGGCGCACTGCGCGGACGCGCTTACCTGGGAAGGCATCGGGAATGTGTTGGTGGATGGCGGTGTAGGCCGGGGCGGGTCGTCGCGGAACACGGGCCCGGGTGGCACCGCAACGGCAACGGATACTGACACGAATGGAAACGAAACAACCCGTACCGTGGTGCGTCCCGAAGACGACGCCGCGAGGGCGGTGCAGCGGTTCCGCGACGACGAGGATTGTCACGTCCTTTTGTTGCACGCGGGCAGCGCGAGCGCCGGGTTAACCCTGACGCACGCGGACTTGGTGATTTTGCTGGAACCGTTTCTATCCCCAGGCGACGAAGCACAAGCCGCGAACCGAGTGCACCGCATTGGGCAAAAGAGGCCGGTGCGGTGCGTGACGTACTTTGTGTGTGGGAGCGTCGAGGAAAGGCTGCTTGCGTTTCGGGAACGGCAGGCGGAGTTCGGGGGCGGCGAGGGCGACGGAGCCGGAGGGTCTGGAATCGCGTCGGCGACAACAACACCAAACGCAGCCGCCTCAGCCTCAGCCCTCGGGGTTGCGCCGGAAAACGAAACAGACGCGTTCTCCACACACATGTCAAGAGCGCAGTTCCACCGGATGAGGTTCGTGTTCGGGCTGGCCAGCGGGGAAAACGGGGAGAATGGCCGGGGGAGAGCAGAGTAGGTCCGGGCGAGGTGAGAGGACTCTCGAGGAGATTGAAATTTCGAAAAATCAAAACGTATACTTGCACTGTACGAAAAAACCCAAAATCCAAAACCCCTTCCAACCGCGAGTCAGTGTAACTATGACATAAAGTCTCTCAGCGAACGCGTCGCGGGACGAGTCCCGGGTTCGACGGCTCCATCAATCTTATTTGTTATCATCATTCTCGTTGTTTTTGGACGGGTTTTTCCCAGGGGCGGGCGAAAAAACCTCGCGTCGAAATGACCATCCACTCGCTTTCCGCTCGCGGATGGTCTTCTTCCGATTCCTAAAGTTACAAACTTACAACTGGTGCGTCGCCTTGGCCTGCGCGAGGACTTTGCGAACCTTTTCGAAATCCGCATCCACTAGCCCGTCTATTTTCCCACAAGTTTCCCCGGATTTATCCCCCAACAAAGCACGGAACGAATCCGAAACCCCCTCGCCTAGCCCGACCAGGTCGTACCCGCCCTCCAGCAAAAACACGATCTTGCCGCCGCAAAGTTCGTCCGCCAACTCTTTCAGCTTCACCGAAAGCCGGTGGAACGTGCCTGTTTTGTAGTGAAGCCCCGCGAGCGGGTCCCTCCAGTGCGCGTCGTACCCAGCTGATATTAAAATCAAGTCAGGCTGGAATCGAACCGCCGCGGGTATCACGATGTCGTCAAGCACCGCGAGCGCGGCGGCGTCGCCGCTGCCGGGCGGAAGGGGAACGTTGATCGTAGCGCCTTTCCCGGCGTCATCGCCGACGTCGCTCGCCTTGCCGGTTCCGGGGAAGCTCCCGTCCTCGTGCGCGCTGATGAAAAGCACGTCTTTGTCCGCCCTGAAGATGTCATTCGTGCCGTTGCCGTGGTGCACGTCGAAATCGAAAATCAAAACCTTTTGCAGGCCGTGTTGTTGTTGCGCGTGTTTCGCCGCCGCCGCGACGGTGCCGAAAAGACAGAAACCCATGGCGCCTCGGGGCAGCGCGTGGTGGCCGGGCGGCCGGCAAAGGCCGAAACCGGCGGCTGCGTTTTTATCAGACCCTGTTTCATTTTCTCGGGCTTTACTCGAAGCCACCACCGCGTCCACCAGCGCCAGCGCGGCGCCTACGCCGTTCAACGCTTCGTGGTACGAGTCCTTCGTGAGGTACGTCGGCGCCGCGTCGATATCAAGCGGCGCCCGCATTCGCGCTAACACGTCAAGCCCCTTGACGTAGTTCTTGGTGTGCACGGTCATCACCTGCTCCGCGGTGGCGGGGCGGAACCCATCAAGCAGCGCGAGCTCGCCCGGTCTTAGTGTCGGCGTAAGGTTCGCGTCGAAAAGCGCATCCAGAATCGCGGGGACCCTCGCGTCCGACTCGGGGTGGCCGGGCCGGAAATGGCCGAGCCCGGGCGATGCCGCGTAGATCAGCTTCGAGGTTCGCAGCGCTGAGTCGTCCAACACGAACGTGGATCCCGACTCTGAAACCGCTCTCACCGGGCGCAGCTCACGACGTGACGTGGAGGGTGTGCCCCCACGCCGCGTGATCGCAACCGCGGGGGCGGCGGCGGAACGCGCCGCCGCCGCACGCATCGCCGCGCGTGCCGTTGTGGGGCTGTCGCCGCCACCGCGACAAATATTATTTGCCGCCGACGCAGGATTATTTTCGGCACTCAAATCTCAAAACCACCTTTCAGTGCCGCGGCGCGCCATGAGCGTCCCGGCCCGGCGCAGCGTGAAGAGCCTGGGTTCCGATGCGTGGAAGCGTCGTCTCCGTTTGGAGGTGCTGGAACGCGTGCGGGTGCAACGCGCGGCGATTTTGAGTCGCGCGAGGGGAGACTCTGGGTGTCAAAACGCTGATGGGCTTCGCGCGCACATACAAAACGGGTTACGCGAGATCTTGCACGACGCGCTTGGCGAGAAAACGCGGGGGCGGGTTGGTCAACCCGAGCCTTGTGCCGAGAGTTCCGACGACGGGATGTGGAACGACGACGTCGCCGTGACGCGTCCGCCGAACGTCGCGACTCCCGACAACGCGACCGCGTGCGAGCCGTCATCGAGTGCGTCGTCGTGGGAAACAACGTCCGCCGTGCTGACAGGCGAACGGCGTTTTGCACTCGAAAAAGAAAAGAGCAAGGTAAACGCGCGCGCGACGTGGAACGAAGTCGCCGCGCGCGCGGGTTTCAGCGACGTGGAGTACGAAACTTTGATGTGCGAAATGCACCGCGGTTTTGACGAGGAGCTACGTGATGAGGAGGCATTTCTTCTCGCACTGGAACTGGAGAAGATGGAAACGCAGGTCGCGCTTGCAACCGAAAGCGCGGGCGAGGCGTGGGAAAAGGAAAAGGAGAATTTTCGTGTTTTGGCGAAAGATTCGGAAGATGACGTGCTCTGCCCCGTGTGCCGTTGCAACAAGCTTTTACAGACCAGGGGGAACATTTTCTGTCCCAGCACATCGAGTGACACCGGGAAAGCAAGTCACTGCGTAAGGCTGTCGCGACGCGACCCCACCAGCGAGGGCGCCGACGGCCGCGTCGCCGGGTGCGACGCTTTTTCGCTGCCTTCGCTGCGAACGCGGTTGGCGAATTGCTACGCGGCGCACGCGCTCGCGAAATGCGCCGGGCCCCTGCGTTTCGCCATGAGGAACTTCGGGCACGGTGACGAAATGCTGCTCGCGGAGTGTACGCAATGCGGGTTCACAGAAGTAGTGATGTAGGGTGGGTTCCTTTAGGGATGTAAAGTAGTGATGTACCATAGGCGGTTTTCCCCGGCCGCGACGCAAGCGTACCTAATACTTTGGTTGCGATTATTTCATATGTACTTCGCGCCCACGTCGCGTCACTGCGCGACGTTTCCCAACGCGCCCGGTTGTCGCTCGCCGGAACCAGTCTCTTCCATATTCATCTCGACCGTCTCCGAGGGCGTCGCCATGTTGGGTCGCTTCACCGCCTTGGCCGAAACGGCGACGGGGGGGTCCGCCGACGGGGGAGGCGGCACGAATCCGGGAGGAGGCACCGGCGCGGTTGCAGACGCCGGGGTCACCGGCACCGCGCCGGGTGCCTTTGCGCTTACGTTACTTGTGGGACTCGCGTTCTTCGCGAGCGGGCTCGCTTCTGTTTTCAAGCACCGCCCTGAGTCGAGCTCAAGCCCGAGCGCTTTCCGCGCGCGCATGAAGTACGTCGCACTGAACGCGCCGCCTTCGTTGCGCAGGTGGTACGCGACGTCGCGCTCGCTGTACCCCAAGGCCATGCCCACAAGCACCCTTTCGTACTGCGTCACCGCGGGGCTGCTGCCTTGCGCACCGAGCTTGGCGATTGTCTTCGCCGCGAGCGCGGGGTTGATCCTTTTCGGATCAATGAACTGTTTGTCCGTTCTGTACAAAACACAGGAAACCCCGGCGTGGCCGTCGTAATCGTCGCTTACGGATATTTCATGTCCCACGTTCGCGTCGTCCAGACACTGTTTCAGGAGCTGAATCGCCCACGGCGAGTCCGTGATAGGCTGCGTGTCGTGTGGGAGCCAGCTCGCGTGCAGCTGCAGAAGCACCACGGTTCGTTTTCCCCGTAAAAGCGCCAGCAGCTCGCCTGCGGTTTGCGTCGCCGCCTCCACCGGATCCACGATCACGGCTCGCCGGGTGGGGCTCACGACCCCGCTGGTCCAGGGTTTAGGGTCGTTCTCAAGACACTGCGTGAGCTTCTCCAAACTGGCCTGGATCGAGACGTGTGTGACTGATGCCAACACGTTCTGCTCCAGGTCAATGCGTCTCGACACGAGCGGTTTCCAACCAGGCAGGCGGTCCATCCACGCGGACGCTTTTTGGGGATCCAAAACCGCCCCCCCCACCCCGAGCCGCGCGCCTTGTAACCCTCTGCCTTGGTCTATTAGCTGTACAATCAGCCCCGCGCTTTCGCCTTCTAGCTGTCGCCGCCCCCCGGTTGATGTGCTGATTTTCGAAACCGTCATCCAGATCGTCCGGGTCTGGTCCTCCCCGGACGCGAGATGGCCGCCGCCGTCCCCGGGCGTCACCGTGAGCGAAAGCAGGTCGCCCTCCCTAACGGTGAGCAGCGTTTTCGCCACCACCATCTGGTTGTCCGCGCGTGACTCGTTTTCAACCCGGGGGCCTCCCATCCCGGAAAGACGCGCGGTGGTGGGGACCACGATCGCGCGCGAGCCCGCGCCGCGGCGAACACCCGAAAGGAGGCCACGGGAGAACTTGTTTTTTTCGTGTAAATGTGAGGTGCTACCATTTCCCCGAATTGGGATTGGGGCGGCGCGGAGGGTGCGTGATCCGTCGCAAACGCCGCCGCGGCGCGACGAAAAACGCTCCACCCCGCGCACGGGCGCGAACGCGTGCGTCGACATGCGTAGCGCCGGTGCCGGGAATGACGGAACCAGTGTCCAACCGTGGACCACACCGAGGCTTTCAAGGCATCCCTCCCGGAAACAATATCCGCTGCTGGGAGGACGAGTCACTCTCTCGGTGTGGGGTCGTGGTGGCGTCTCGATTTGGATATTATGACAGACTGTTTGCGCGTTTGGCGAGGTCATCCCGTCTCCCCTTTTGCACCCTTACTTCGTTCGGCGAGAAAAGCACTTGCAAAAGATGGAACTCGTAGTTGGCCGTGCCAGTATGAGCGCGCGCGTCCTGCTCCTCGCGCTTCTGGCGCTGGTAAGCGCGCGCGCATGCTCGCCATTTTCCGGTTTGGACGCCATGGACGTCGCGTCCGCGCGCAGAGTGCTCGGGGTGCAGGGCGTGGCGAGTGCGGAACAGACGCGCGCGGCGTTTCACCGAGCCGCACTGCAGGCGCATCCGGACAAGCCAGGTGGAAGCCACGACGAGTTCGTGACGGTTGTCGAGGCGTACGAGGTTTTGAGAAACGGTGTTGATGTTGAATCTGGTGGCAACGCAAGGAGTGACTATGGTAGTGACTACGGTATTCACCGTGGAACACCAAGTGCGAGTGCGTACTACGACCGGTTCGGAGGCACCCGAAGTGGCTCCCACGAAAAAAGCAACAACAACCGCGACGCTTCTCGCCGCGGCGCGTTTGACGCCTACCAAGCGAGTCGCGACGCGTGGGGTTCGCGGGATGGCGATGCGCGAGGGTATTTGTGGTACACGAATGGACACGAAAACGGGTACGCATCACCACACCGAACGAATGCGTATAAAGACGAAAGGTACGGCGGTGACACGAACCAAAAGTGGTGGGACGGCGGCGGCGGGGTAAAAAAAACGCGAAAACATTTCGCCCGCGACTCCCGCGGAGACGCGCGCACTGGGTACGGCGATTACAACGAACAAGCCCCCGGCGGTTCGATCCCAGGAGATGTGGACGATTTACTGTTCCAAGACCAGACCGACCGGGGTTCGGGGCACAGGTGGTGGAATTCCCGGGGGGACGCGGCGGGCGATGGCGAATCCGATCATTTACATGCGGGGTTCGGCCCTGGCGCGTACGGCGGGTTCGGCACGCGCGGGCTTTCCCGTATGCGCAAGCAGTCGGTAAAAAACACACCAAGTCACGCGTTCCGGGACGACCTGGAGTCCATGGAGGAGTACGTGTGGAGGCGGGCTTGGGCGGAGTCACGGGGGGTGGGGGGGCACGACCGGGTTTTGGAGCCCCCGGGTGGCGAAAGGGAAAATTTCGCGGCGCACTCCGACGACGAGTCAGACGACGGGTGGGACGATGCTCGCGCGCGTGCGTCGCAAGGTGAGGAAGGGCACGAACCCGAGGAAGGGCACGAACCGGTTTATTCTCACGCCTTCGAACACAACGCATACCCGAACCATCTGTGTGCAGCGGGAGTGCTTGATTACTGTTGACGTTGGGTGTTTTTTATACTAGTCTATTTAGCCAAAGCACGCGGGTTGAAACGCAATCCAAATACGTCAAGAATGAACACTAACTCACAAGACCTTTCCTTAAAGAATCAAAGCGCACTACCACGCCGCACGCTTGGTTTACTCTTCGTCATCCTCCTCGTCCTCGTCCTCGCCGCTTTCGCTTTCACCGTCCTCCCCCTCTTCCCCGGCTTCGTCGTCGCCCTTCAACGCCTTCGAGAGGTTCTTCATCTCCGCCTTGTGGAACAGTTTCTGCCGCAGCTTGTGCGTCTGCCACTTATCAAGCACCACGCCTTCCTTCTTTTTCGTCTCAAGTTCTTCGCACTGCCGCAGCTTCTTCGCGAGTGCCCTGTACCGAATCTCAAGCGGGCCTTTCGGTGCGCTTTTCAGCTTCATGCCGCCCTTGCCGAACTCCGTGTTCGGCACCTTCGGTTTCGCCGCATCGCGAATCGCTTTTCGCTTCGCAAACGTCATGCCTTCCTTCTTGTCACTCGCGATCTTCAAAAGCTGCTTGCGAATCTTAGGGTTGTTGGGAATACCATCGCGCTTGGAACGAGCCTTGCCGCTGTTGGACTGCTGGCCCATTTCGCGGAAACGCGAGGGACACTGGCGCGGGGTGTGATGAGTCGGACCGCCGCCGCCGCCCATTAAAGCATTAATCTCGGATGTTTCGGAGCGCGATTTATGAAGGCGGCCAGAAATAACGTTTTCGAGAAAACACTGTGTTTTTTCCAGGTCTCGGTGCCCCCGAGGCGGCAACGCTGTGCTTCGCGCGGACACTGCGCGATGCGCTTCGTGGTGGCGCGCGTGCTCTTCGCGCTTCTGGTGTTCTCCGCGATCGTCGCGCTGCGCCCCGGCGCCGGCCCTTTTGGTGTCTCCGGGTCTGGCCAAAACGTGTCCTCGCGCCTGTTGTTTGGCACGCCCCACCTGGGGCGGTTTCAGCGGGCGTCCGGACCGGGCGAGGACACGCGGCACGTCTCGTCTTCCCCGTCCCACCCGAGCCCGCGACCGAATAAACAACGCCGTCTGTGCGTCATCGCGCCCCACCGTCCTCGCGACGGCAACGGCGGGTCATCCGACCCCGAGCCCGAGAGGTTCGCCGCGTACTTCGCACGGTGGCTACCGCGCGTGGCGAACGTGCAGGATTTTTCCGTCTTCGTCGTGGAACAGGAGGACGAGTACCGGTTCAACCGCGGGTGGCTGATGAACATCGGGGTCGCGGTGGCGCGGGTCGTCGACGGGTGTCAAATCTTCGCGCTTCACGACGTGGACCTACTGCCGGTGGACGCGAGGCTGCCGTACGGGAGCTACGGACAATCCGAGGAGGGCGACAGTACGGGTACCCTGGGTACGGGTGGTGGGTTTGGGGTTCACGAAAAAAAGAAGGAGGCAAAAAAACACAAAGTTCCGTCCCCGACGCACCTCTCCCCCCCCGGCGTCCACCCCGAGTACGTCTACCCGTCATTCAAAGGAGGCGCGTGGCTTTTCACGTGGACAACGCTGCTCGAACTAAACGGCTACGCCAACGTGTTTTGGGGGTGGGGACGTGAGGACGACGACCTGGGGGCGCGGATGCGGGACGCGGTAAGACTTTCCCATTTAACACATTCCGCCGAAGATTTCCCATACCTGACTGACTTTTCTTTTACATTCTCAGAACGTTTCGGTTGAAAACTTCAAACCAGAGACTTCCGGAATTGCCGAAGTCGACGATTTAGCGTCGCGGTGTACGGGCTTGGCGAACCATTGCCTGGACGACCCAACGGTTGTTGATTGCTTCGGCGACCTTCCGTATGAAACGTTCAAAAAACGAGTGTTTCGTGACGTCCCACCACAAACACTGCAGGGGTTGCGTTTCAAGAAAGGACGAAGCGTTTCGCAAGGCACGTGTTTCGCGCACGCGCACCAAGGGAACTATTCGCGAGACGAACTGGGCAAAAGATCTTCCAAGAAGAGTGACGAAACACATGTACCAGTAACTACCCCCGATCGCGAGTTCATGCGAGGTCGGAATTGGCCCGACGTGAGGTCCGGGAAGTTTCGCAAGGACTCGACCTCCGGGTTGAGCGGGCTTTTCAACCGCCGCGGCTTCACAGACGTGGGACGCGAACAAATAAAAGAAAATACCGAAACCCGGCCCGCTCCCAACCACGGGTTCTCAATTTTGGGCTTGGAGGTCGTCCAAGTCGCGGTGCGACGAGGCGTGGCGCGTGCGGTTGGGGTTAATCAGCACCCATGCTTAAAAAAGAACCCCGACTTTGAAAACACACACCGGTGGAGCGGGAACGCGTTTCTGGAAGAAGCAATTGGAAATGGGGAAGACAGAAACTCAAAACAGACGGAAGCGCGAACTCAAGCCACGCCGAAAGCGCCATCCTTCGTTCGAATACGCGTCCGCCTAACCTGCGACGAGGAGGACGCGCCGTGGTGCGTTGATGAAACGCGGGTCGGGGCGGCGGACGGGTTCAGGGTTTAGGTTGGGTCTCCCTGTCTAAGCTTCAAAACGGTTGTCAACCAACACTAATTACTTTTTCTCACAAGCCCAACCTAACAATTGTAGTCTATTCTATTCTTTTCCAAGTACACCCTTCAACGCCGTTTCGGTTTCCTTGCCAAATCCGTAACAGGCTCCATCTTTTGAAAAACCCCACTTAAAGCGCCCCGCATTCCTTGCGAGAACTGCGTCTCGCCGAACATCCTCGCCGCGCGCGCCCGCGCTCGTTTCGCCATCGCGCGCCGGTCGCCGTCGCGCATGCGCAACGCATGGGAAAGACACGCCGCGTACTCGGCTTCATTGCACGCGAGGAACCCGACCGGGCTTTCGTGGTGGTCGTCGTGTGAGTTGTGTGAGTCGTTGGTGCGGTTCGCGGTTGTGCCGCTCCAAGCAGCTGGGTTCACCCCTCCCCCGTCCTTCACCTCAAATTCACTCGCCTTACCATCCGAGCCCACCGATGACGTACCCACCTGCCCTTTCGCGTGCACGGTCAAAGCGGGTACCACGATGTCCATCGCCGGCCCCGCGCTTGCGTGCGCGATCGGCACCGCCCCGGAGGCCATGTACTCCACCACGCAAATACCGAAGTGCTCGTCCACCATGGCGTGCAACCCGAAGTGCGCGCCGATGAGGAGTTTGCGCAGCGTGTTGAAGGGAACGTCCACGTGGAAGTCGACCGAGTTTTCTATGCCGAGCTCCACGCAGAGCTCGCGAAGCCCCTTTAACCTACGTTCATCAGCGACCCCCCGGCACCCGCCCACGAACTTCAACCGCGCATCCGCGATGGCTTGGTCGTCACCACCTTTCACAGCCTTGTCACCACCGCAGTTCTTCATCAGCGCCCACGCCCGGAGTTGAAGTGCGTGGTCCTTCTCCGGGCGGAACTGGCCGACGGAAATGACAACCTTTTCGCGCGATTCCGATTCCGTGGACGTACTCGTTCCGGAATATCTGGAAGACGCTTTACTAGTAGACTTCGCACTAGTAGACGCTTTAGCCGTAGACTTGTTACTCGTAGAAGGCTCATCGGCGTCGCCAACTCCTTGGTCTACCCTTGAGTCGTCCGGTAGTACCCTCGAGTCGCCCAAACCCAAAAGCGACTCCACGTCGCACGGCGGGAACACGGTTCGCGGCGCCCCGCCCCACAGTTGTGTAACGTGACCACGCGTCCAGGTGCTGTTCACCACGACCACGTCCGCGCACCGGCCGCACAGGCCGTACATCACGGCGAATACCCGGTAATAGATCAATTTTAGGCTCGATTTCAAGAAAGATCGCGTGACCTTCGTGTCGTTGTTGTACGCCGCGGCTCGGCTTCGCACCCGTTTGATCATATCAGAACTTATCGTCGGGTAATGAACGTACGCCGCGACTCGGCACCCCGCGAGCTGGACGATGGGGTACCCGAACGCGTGCCCCGTTGTGTCGAAAAACAGAAAAGGTCGGTACTTGGAAAGCGCTTCTGTCGTGACGATCACGGAACCGATGGCTTGGCCTACCATCGTGAACCTCGGGTACTTTTCCGGAAGCGTCAGGTTTCGGGAAACCAGCTTCACCACTTGGATCGGCCTCAAGAGTTCCACTCCGAACCTTTCAAACGCCCTCTTTTGCAGCTCAGCCCCATTCAGCGCATCCCCGGTGTACACCACCGTCGTCACGGTATCGTCCATCAATTGCACGTCACGCACCGCGCACCACAACACCCGTTCGCCGCCTCCCCCGTCGCTGGTGAAGGGATGGAAGAATCCGACGCTTCTCTCGTTTTTTCGCCGCGAACGCAGGAACGACGCGAGCGCGACCACCAGGAAAAGCCCTATGGAGAACAGCCAAAGCGCCGCATGCAACACACACACCAACACGGACGCCATCGCGGGGGGTTCGCAATCGGCGACCGCTGAGCGTAAACCCCGCCGCGTGCGGTGACCAGTGCGAGGGGTGCTCTCAACCATCAGATTGAATGAAGTTTCGAAGGAAAAGAAAAAGGCGCGCCAGTCAGCAGCTTACAAGCGTAGAGAAGGGGCTCATCATTCGCAGGGCTCACTTGAATCGTTGAATGACTGAAATGCCCATACATGTAGAAGAGTAGAACGCATTGGACGGCTCGACGTGGAAGACAATCGAATTAAAATCCACCCAACACCCGAACTCCCGAAGACGATATGTCATTTACGTGCAACACAATCCCATCGCGCATCCCCAACGCATCCGCCTGCCCAGCCACCATGGGTTGCATCTTCTCCTTATGCGAGTCCACCCCCAACGTTCCCGAAAACATCATCCCCGACCCCGTGGTGCGTTCTTTTGCCTGATCCCTCTGCGGTGTCCGACGCGTTTGGATAGCCAATTCCCGGGAATTGGCGAATCGCGAATCCGTCCCCGATTCGTCGTACGCTTCTTTTCCTCTGACCATCCCTTATTACGTCCCTTACCTTCTCCCCAACCAGGGCCCGTGTACCTTCGTGGTGGAATCCTGCAGCATGTTCAACAAGGACTGTGCGTAACTGGGCGTTTCCCAAATCCCTCCCACTGTTTGCCCACACATGACTGACACTTTTCTTTTACAACAAAAGACGAGGTGTACAAGGACGAGAAAGGCAAGGACAACCGGTGGTTGTTCCTGAACAAGGAAGGCAAGGCTTTTTCGAACAAGGCCAAGATCGACCTGGAGAACTACGTCCGGGAGGACACCAAACACCCCAAGAAAGGCGAGGTGCTTTGGAGCGCGAAGTACGACGAATCGCCGAGTTTCAAACAAGCGTACCGGGGCGACTCGTCCTCCGACGGGTGGAGTAGCGACGGCTTCAGGCCGAGCAGACGCAAGCTCCGGATGAACTGGAAACTGGAAACCAAAGCCACGTTACGAAGCGTCAAGTTCGGAGGGCTGAAGTACAAAATCGCGGTCAAAGCGAAAGGGTACGCCACTCGTGTTATTCGCGTCAGTTACGTCCGGGACGCCGAAACCGGCAAGGCGCGCAAGGTCACCACGTACGTGGACGACGAGTACGTCAAGAAGGTTTCGTACAAAATCAAGGACGCCGATTCGGGGGACACGGTGGATAAGTTCAAAATCAAAGGCCTGACTAAGGACAAGCTGAAGTGGAAGTGCGACGCGTTCACCGCGTCAAAAGAAGGCGGGTTCTTCTTCCCCGGACCGACAATCGTCGAAGTCACCGGCGCCGTGGATCCCGCGTTTTGTCTCCTCATGGCGCACATCTGCTCCACCGAGTTCGGCCCGACCGAAATCAAGAACGACCTGCACCCGGACTGGCACCGGTACGACGGGTACGACTCGGACGGGTTCGGGAGTGGGTCAGGGTCGGACTAGGTGTTTGTTGGTTTGCGAACGCGGCGAGCGGCCGTGCGTTGTGAAACGCATTTGGAAGTTTCCAGAGATTTTAATTTAATCGATTCTTTTTTTCGCCATCTTGGAAGCCTTTCGAATCGCGCGATCCACATCTCCCTCATTCCCCAACACGCGGCCAGCCCCCAACGCTCGCCTCGTTTCCCCCCCGGACCCCCACGATCGGCGGTAAAGGAAGCAAGATGGTCGCCGTTGGCGATACGTTCCCCGACGTGGCCCTGCAGAAGGGCCCGTTCCCTCCCACGGAGGTGAACATGCCCACGAGGCTGGCGGGCAAGAAGACCTTAGTGGTCGGGCTTCCCGGCGCGTTCACTCCCACGTGATCCACGTGCCAGGTCCCGGGTTTCCTCGCGGGGCAAGACGCGTTGAAGCAAGCTGGGATCGACGAAGTGATCGTGTTCTGCGTGAACGACGGCCAGGTCATGGAGGCGTGGGCGAAGGACATGGGCATCGCGGGATCTAACATCACGTTTCTCGCCGACCCTAACGCGGTGGTGGCGAAAGCGCTGGGCATGGTGCTGGACCACCCCGGGCCGGTCGCCAAGCTCGGACCGAACCGTTCGAAGCGATTCACGATGTTTGTGGAGGACGGCACCATCAAAATCATCGCGCTTTCCGAAGGCCCGGATGACCCCGCGGGGGATGACGACCCGTCGAACTCGTGCATCGACAGCGTGCTCGCCAAGATCGCCGCGCTGTAATGCATGCAGATGGTGAATGACTGAAGCGCTTCACGGAGCGCTTCGGTTGCAAGGAAAAGCTGGTCGACACTCGAATGTTCGTAGTCGAACACGAAAGCACCGTATTGAATTTTCTTTACGCTAAAGATTCAAAGATTTCTGAACACGAAAACGATACGTAAAAACCTGCCGCCGCCGGTGCATGACGCGTCGCGGGGTAAAGCACGAAAGTGCTACCCGCGAACGCCGAGCTCTCCACTTTTTCGGCGACGCACAGAGTAAACGCGAGTAACGCGCTTGTTTTAATCGAAGAATCCATTTCAATTCCTCAAGCTTTGGTTTCGGCTCGTGTGTCTTTCGTCTCTGTTTATTCACCTGCAAACAGCCGCGCGGTCCTTGTACGTGTCAACACTCCACGCGCGCGGGGTCTGGTTCTTCCGGGCGAAACTCTCGATCTGATGGGGAAATTTCGAAACGGCCAGATGACGACGGATCATCTATTCGTTCCAGCCGAGGATCTCGGCACACCTCGTCGCGCTTTAAAAGGCGTCAGCGCGCCATGGCGGTTTCCGTGGATCACACCTTGACGGAGTACGAGCTGCAGAGGTTGGCGCACGTCCAACGGAACCGCGAGTACATGGCGCGCCTCGGGGTTGTGCAACTCGGGTCGACGATCGCGGGTTCCTCCTCGGGTCCAGGGAAAGGTCAGAAATCAAAATCAACTGCCGTGCGTGTCAAGCGCGAGCCCGTGCAGGGTACGCGGCGAAGCGCGAGGGTGAAACACGTCGCGCCTGAACACGACGGCACGTCAATCGACAAGATGGGGGACGACGAAGGCTTGACCGTGGGGGGCAAGCGTAAACAACGTTCCGCAGATGACGACGGACCGAACAACATCGCTGCCGGTCCCGCTGGGTTGAACCGAAACGTCTGGTCCTCGGAGGCCTATGCGCTCGCGGCATCACGGGCCTGGCTGGAAGACGCGCGGTGCATCATGCTCAGCCGAAGCGCGTCTTCGAGTTCGCACGTGGCCACCACGAACCACAAAAACGAAAACAAAAGCGAGTGGCGGGACGAAGCGGTTTCGCGGTGGGGACGCGGCGTCCCCGACGTTCACGCCGTGGCGGATTGGGAAAAGTGGACCTTGTCCCGAATAGGCGACCCCCCCCCCCCCAGCGACATGCAGCTGCTACAGGAGTACTACGCGCACGACGCGTGGCAGCTGTTAGTGGCCTGCGTCCTGATGGCCCGGGTTTCGAGTTGGGCGGTGAAGCACGACACCATCGCGAAGTTTTTTCAAAAGTACCCCACCCCGACGTCCGCGCTCGCCGCGAAACCGGACGACGCCCTGTCCATTCTGCGACCGCTGGGGCTATTTCCCAACAGGTTCAGAAGCGTCATCGAGGTTAGCACGACGATTTTAACCGACGTCAAAGAACTGGACGTCGGCATGGAGCACGGGGTGAACAAAATTCACGGCGTCGGCGAGTTCGGCGTGGATTCCTTCCATGTTTTCGCGAGGGGGGACTTGGAGTGCGCGCCCGCGGATAAAACCCTGCAGGCTTTCGTGGCGTGGCAGAAAAGACACCGTGAATCGAGTGATAAGGGGACTGGTAAGGGGAAGTAGGAGTGGTAAGGCAATAATTTGCGTTGATGATTTACGAGACGGGTGTGTTGACTCGTGTTGATGATTCTTTTCCCCGATAGTTAATTAAATAGACTACGTATTTGTATCGTCCCCGTCATCATCTTCCTCCGCCACGGGCACGTCCTCCGAGGTCGCCGCGGCGAACGGGCGCCACAGGAACTTCTCCCTCGCCTCCGTGGCTATGGCGCGCGATTCGGTGACGGTTTGCATTTTCGGAAACGTGGTTCGCACCGTCGCGAGCGTTACTTTCGCTTCGTCGTCTGAATCGCCGGTAAATACTTTCGCCCCCGACGCGCCCGCGATCGCCTCGCTCGTGGCGAACACCCTGCATCCATAGGTTTCGTACCTCCTGGCCAGGGCTAAGCACTGCCAGGCCTCATGTTCGTCACCGTCGATATCAACCGCGCTTTGGTCCATACCCTTGCCCGCTAATATCGTGGATTCCCAAATGAATTTCTTTTTTGAGCCATCCTCGAACCTCGCCTTGCCGATGAGCACGGCGCCCAGCACCGCGTCGGCAGATTTCGTTACTTCCCCAAGCGCTGTGTACGGTAACTGAATGCCCATGTCACACGGCGGGTTTTGTAGTAGCTGCAACATGGTCTGCGCGCGTGCGCTTGTAGCCGCGTTGGTATCGTCGTCGCCGCCGCTCGTGACGAGCACGGGAAGCACGAACTCTTTTGCCAAATCTGGTGGTAACTCCGATGCCGGGTCCGCGCCCCGCATCAACTGCACCGAGTTCGGCGGCTTCGGGATTTCGTGTCCGATCCCCTTGCGCACCAACAGCGCCACGAACCCGCGACACGAAACACTCACGCCCGCGCACTCCAGCTCCACCAGGTCACTCGCGGAGGTTGTGCCATGATCCGCGTCTTCCGGGGCGGTGTCGTCACGCGTTGACGATCGGGGCCGCACCGAACGCGACGCGCTTCGGCGTGCTTCTGCGACTCGAGGACGAAACGAGCTCGACGCAATACTCGCGCCGATGCAACAAGCTCGCGACATCGCACGAGAAGTGCGGATATCGCACGCCTGGCGCAACCAGGAGTGCGAAGTCAATGGTAGCAGAGAAGAGTGAACTGGCAATCATAATTACACCGTGTTAGACTATTAATTATCACCGGCGATGTCTGTTACTCTATTTCGCCACTGGCTAAGCCACCGGGCATCCACGCGAACCCGAATCCGTTGCGGTACGTCGGTTGCTGCGTGTCGTTCAGACGGGCGCTCATGATTTGTCGAAACGGATTCAACTCGACTTCCGTCACGCGACCCGCGAATGTTTTTTCTCCGTATTTGTTCGTCACCGCCGCCGTCGCCGTCGCCGCGCGTCGTTTCCAAATCGCAGCGCCCATCCGGGCCGCCTCTGCGGTCAAATCCGTGACGTACGCGGGAACGTTCAATTGGCATATTTTCGCAATCGTCCGGTTCCAGCTCGCGAACACCGCGATTCCCGCGTCGGGACACAGGATAAAGTCCGGAGTTTGCAAACCAACCTGTTTCGATTCCAATACGTCGTGCCACAATCCTTTGTGCGCGTTGATTGAAACAACACCGCCCCCCCTGAGGGTTGATCCGCGGTCTTGCTCATCTTCCACGGGTCGCGCATTAGTATCTCGGGAAAGCAAACGTGTCTCCTTTTCTTGGTGAAACTCCCACCCCTCCGGAACCTCGGGTCCGAAGAGATGAACCCGGACGTTCCGTCCGGACTTCGCGACCGTGTTTCCGAAAAACCACCAAAGCGCAAACGCCTGGTCCAGCTCCTTCTCCGCGCCGATCACGTGGACCACGAAGGGTTGTTTTTTGGTTGCTGTTTGGCGTGTGTTGGTATGACCAGTCACGGTTTGCACGGTACGGACGGTATGGGCTGTTTGCGCATACACGTCACGAACAGTACCACCACCTTCCTCACCGCCGTTGCCGTGACTAACTACTCCCTGGCCGCCGGATAACACTCCGAGCACGTTCGCGGCGTAAAGTACCGTCGCGCCCGTGCTCAGCACCAGCGCGGCGCGCGAGGTGGTTGGCAAACCCAGGGTTTCGTACAACTCGAGCCACGTGGTTGGATATTGACTCATCGCGTTTGACACCACGCCTCGGTCAAGCGTGTTGCTTTCACCGAGTTCAAACCACGCGGTATCAACGGTATCAACCCCGAATTCGCTCGCGTCGAGCGTATCGAGGGGCAGGGTTCCAAACAACACGTCCCTGAAACAGCCGCACTCCCTTCGAAACACGCCTTTGCCATGGCACGACCCCAGGGCGTCGCACGCGGTTGCCCTGCCTTCGTCGGTATCCACCACGGCTGCTTGCCACCACGCGAGCTTTTGTACGTCGTGCGCGACACGAATCGCGTCCCTCGCGTCCACGTCTGGTTTGATGCGACCGCACTGCGTGTCATGTCCGAACTCGCGCCAGTGCAAAGACAAGCACCCAACGCCGCAGTACGTAAATCCGGAGCACCCTCCGCAGGACATCGCCGCGGGGGAGGCGCACATGGCGCACGCGAAGAAGGAAGTCATCGGCGTGAATTTTGTAAAGGACACATCACAACCGGAGCGTCGTGAAACGCGCGGTGCCTCTGTGACGATCGGTACTTAAAAGGTCAAGTAACACAAAAGTGGTGAAAAAAACAAAGGTGACTGATGTCGCAAAACGCAAACGCAACGCAAATCTGCATCCTTGATTAAAGCCGTCTAGAGCTCATCCCCACACACTCTCTACACGATTCTCTCCAGCTCTTTGGCGTACATTAGGGTCTGGTTAATCAGCTCGTTGGCGGGAATGTCGTTCACGGACGGCGGTTTCTTTTCCTCGCCGAACAAATACCCGTTTTGGTCTTGGCGCCATTTCCTCGCCGCCGCCGTCGCCGCGACGTCGCTCGCGCTGCAACTCATCAGTTTCTCCGCCGCCTGCGGTGTGATCGAGCTATAGGCTTTTTCGATGCACGTCGCTATTTCGTCCCGGACAGTTATTGTCAGGGTGTCGTAGAAAGAGGCGTACTCTGGGGATGGCAAATTGTTTTTTTTGCTCGATGCCAAGATGGACCCGTAAGCGCCCTCCATCAAATCCGACTCCAAAGCCACGGCGTGTTTCACGTGGTCGCTTTGCAGAATGTAGGACGGCACGGTTTCGAGCTCCACGTGGAACTCCGCGATTCGGTTCTGCACTAACAAACGGGTCAGGTTCAAGCCGGTGATTAGCGGTTCCAGTTGCGACGGCGGTAACAGGGTAACGCAGTCGCGGTAAAACGGTTTCAGCTGCGAAAAGTTTCGCTCCGCTGCAGACTCGTCCCCGGTAGTGACACAGTGCAACACCGCGATCTCGAACGTGTCTCTCGCGATGGTGAGCTCGTCGCTCGCGGTTTCGGTTGGCTCGAAAACTGGCGGTAGCGCGGGGAAGGACGCGATGGCGATCTGGTGGGAGTGGGTTTGTTTGGGGGGGGGGGGGTTAGAGAGATAGGTAGGTAGTCGTGGTGGGGACAGTCACGTCATCCCTTCGTTGAAAACCAGATCTGGGCACTCCAAAAAGATCAAACAAAGCCCATCGCGCCCCATCCTTCGCGTTCCTCCAACGCACCTTCAACGTTCCAAGCAAACTTCCTGTCTTCGCGGTGTCCCCCGATTTGTGCGCCTTGGTAAGCGCATCCAGCGTTTTCCGCGCGGTCGCGATGTCCGCCATCGTGCGTCGCGTCGCACAGTGGACTGATGGGCAAGCAAACGGACAGTCGAAGAGCTTCTTTTTGCGTGCGGAACAAAGATCGTGTTTCCCGAGGAGCAATTTTGTGCCACGAGGCACTACTCATCAAGACCGGGCGTCACTGCCACGCACGCGCATCTCTAACGCACGTGAATACGCCATGTCGCGTCGCGCGCATGGTTTGGCACTCGTCGCGCTGCTGGCGCTGTTCGTGGGTTCCGAGGCCCGGATCAGGGACGAGCCCGTGGAACGCGACGGCCGGGCCTTAATCCCCATCGCGATGGACTACGGTTTCGAAGAAGAAGGTACGCGCCCCGGGCGCGCAGGCGCGTTTGTGTTGTGGCTACGCAACAAGAAGGACCTACCGCGGAGCACTAGTTTGCGGCGTGCCTAAAACACAGGGTAGTGCGCTTTCCTTACATAGACCTCATGTCCCACGTATCGGCCGCGTCTCGCTGACCGTCCCCATCCCCGTGCCGCGTCTTGAATCTTTGAATCTTCCTCCCGGTTGTTCCTCTGTCACAAAAAAAAACAGGCAGCATCGAGATTTCCATCCAGCACCCTGTGCACCTGTTCACCGTGGAAAACGCCCCCGAGATCGACAAAACCAAGCTCGGGTTCTTCATCACCGCCTCCAAGGCGGACACCGCGCTTGAGGCGGATATCGCGAAAGGCGGGTGCTTGCTCGACGACCTGGATCACACGCTCGTGCTCTTCACGTTCGCGGACATGGCGGAGCACCTAAACGAAGAAGGCGACGAGTACAAGTTCTCGTACACCATCGCGCCGGGGAAACAAGGTACGTGTTGCGTTTCCCTAATCCGACACACCTACGTTTTACCTCTAACGCTTCTGACTGTTCGGACCGATGGCCGGTGACTGTTGTCCATACATCGTCCAATACGCGCCCAACACGCGCGACGTTAACCACTTTGTTTTACTCATCGCAAGGCGAGTACTCCCTGTACTACACCAACTGCGTTCCGAACACCGCGGTGAGTTTCAAGTTGGAGGTTGAGCTGTTCAACCCGAAGAAAGGGGGGGGGAAGGATTACCTCTCCGCTGGTGAAAAGCCTTTGCCCACGCTTTACCTGCTCGCCTTTTTCGTCTACGCCGGCGCCGGCGCGGTGTGGGCGCTTACTCTTTTCAACAGCACGCAGCACCAACCCGGAAGCGTGCACCAGATCCACCTCCTCATGGGCGTCCTCGTGTTCTTCAAGTGCCTCACCGTGCTTTGCCAGAGCGGGATGTACCACCTGATTCGCATGAAAGGTGACCCGGAAGGGTGGAACGTGGCGTTTTACATCTTCTACTCCATCCGAGGTTTGCTGCTTTTCACCGTGGTGGTGCTGATCGGTACCGGGTGGAGTTTCCTGAAGCCGTTTTTGAACGACCGCGAAAAGCAGGTTTTGATGATTGTCATTCCCACGCAGGTGTTTGCGAACATCGCGGTGGTGATTCTGGATGAAAACGGCCCGGCCCTAAACGGGTGGCTCGAGTGGCGCGATCTGTTTCACCTGCTAGACATCATCTGCTGCTGCGCCATTTTGTTTCCAATCGTGTGGAGCATTAAACACCTACGCGAAGCCGCGATGACGGACGGGAAGAAAATCCGGAACATGAACAAGCTGATTCTTTTCCGGCAGTTCTACGTGATGGTCGTGGCGTACATCTACTTCACGAGGATCATCGTGTTTTTGTTGCGCTCCACGGCGGCGTACGACTTAACGTGGCTATCAAACCTCGCCGAGGAAACCGCAACACTCGCGTTCTACGTAACAACCGGGTGGATGTTCCGCCCGATCGTGGATAACCCGTACCTGCACCTCAACGAGGACGAGTTGGAGCTGGAGGATATCGAAGCCATCGTGGAGGACGGGGTGGAGGGGAAGGGGGCTTAACGGGTTTAGAAGAAGAGATTGCGAAGAATCGATTCGCCGATCTGATTCAAGAAACTGTACACATGCATGTTTAGACGTGAGGCGATGTAATACTGTGACTACAAGTGTACGTTTAAGTGCTATTTAAATCGTATATCCTGCTACTCATGTCGTATCCTTGCGCAGAGGTTCGAAAGATTACCTGTGTGTGTTTCAACATAACATGGCCAATAAATCAGAATCTTTCCTAAATCAGTCCGTCCGCTCACTCGAAGTTCCGCACGTTGTTCATCTCCGTCAGCAATTGTTCGATTTGGTGTTCCGAGAACCGCTCGTCTCCGTCCTCGCCTCTGGCGGCCAGTGACGGTACCAGGGTTCGCGCCTCTTCCGCGTTTTGCGGCAAAACGTTCGCCAACGCGGCGGTTTCGAAATCCGCCAATCCCGTGTTCGTGCACAACTCACGCATCAGCTGCGCCTGTTGCTGGTTCGCGCAATTGGCGTACCGTTTACAGTACGCCAGGGTCTTTTCGAAAACCTTCGTGGTGGTGGTACTGGTTTCACCGCCCGCCTCGGAGTCGTCATCCACCTTGGATTGACACACCAACATAACCTCGTTCATCGAAAGCGCCGCGGCGTTGGTGAAATCCTCACCAAGCTTCAAAACAGTCGCATCTTCCTCCTCCTTGGTGTTGTGCGTGCACGCCAAACCGGACATCGAGACGTCTCTCCTGTGTGATGCAGTCGCAGTCGGTACGCCGGCACGCACGAATCAACCCACGCGCGCGAGTGGGTCAGACCTTGCGCGGCGATCTGCCCGGTCGCGCGTCTGAGGAGTGCGCCGGCCGCAATTGGATTTCCCGCGATCGCGTTTCTTAGGAACGCGCGAGACGACGATTTCGAGTCAGCCTCGTTTCTCGACAATCACGAGCCTCGGAAAAACCAGTTTTCCCTGGAGCTCTGTCCAACGAACGCGTCGTTGGAGAGACTGGCACTCGTCGCCGCGCGCGTTCGGCGACTTCCTTTTCGCCGTAACACGATGGCATCCTCGATGCTCGAAGCGATGGAGATGTACCAAGCTCCCGGGGCTGGTACGAAGGTCACGAAACTCGACGTGAAGGAGGTTCTGGGACGAACGGAACAGGCGCTTTTCGAGAAGCTCTCAGCCACACGAAAAGCACACCTGGAAAAGGTTCTGGACGGCCGGCCCGACCCGTTGGGAGACACCACAGCTGCGGATAACATCGCGTTTTCGCTTCGCGGCAAGGTCGTCGTCATCACCGGCGCGTCAAGGGGAATCGGCGAGGCCATCGCGGTGCGGTTCGCGGGCCGGGGCGCTTCCGTGGTTATCCTGGCGCAGTCCACCACGGAAAACCCGAGCCTCCCCGGTACGGTGCAGCAAGCGGTGCGCGCGTGCGTCGCGGCTGGCGGTGACGCTATTGCGATCAAAACGGACATCGCGGATGAAGGCCAGGTGCAAGCCGCGATCAAGGACGCGATGAAAAACTACGGAGGCGTTATCGATATCCTGGTGAACTGCGCCAGCGTTCACTTCCCGCAACGGTGCGCCGATATGGACGTCAAGCGCTACGACGCCCTCGCGAACGTCAACGTCAAGGTACGTATTGGGGCTTGCCCAAATCCAGGACACGATTTGATGCGCTGTATGGAGTGCAGTCAAACCGTACTATCCACTACCCGACCTTTCCCATCCCACTCTTCGACTGTTTTGCCGATTGCATACAAGACAAGTGCACTGTTTGCCCATACAGTACACCAATACTCGCGACTGACCCTTTTCTTGTACACTCACAGGGCGCGATTGTCGTGTCCACGGCGTGCATGCCCTACGTGTTGCTCAGCAAGAACCCGCACGTCCTGACGATCGCCCCTGCGCCGCGGGCAGACAAGGACTGGCTATCCCCGCACGCCGCGTACTCGTCCTCCAAAATCGCCATGGGCTTCATCGCGCGGAAGATTCACGCCGAGCTGAACGTGCAACACGGCGCGAACGTTTCGGTGAACACGCTGTGGCCCCGGTACGCCGTGGCCACGGCGGCTACAAACTTCATCGGAGGCGAGACCTTGGTGTCCATGTCGCGGACACCTGCGTGCGTCGCGGACGCGGCTTTTCGCATTGTCACCACGCCGTCGCGGAACTTCTCCAACAAAAACTTCATCGATCAAGGTACGTGTTGGGCCTTTCCCAAATCCAACGACGAGCATTTTCCCATACAATACTGACACCTTTGTTTCACGAAGACGTTCTTTCCGCCATCGGCATCACGGACTTTGCGCCGTACAACGTGGACCCGACACTGGAAAAGCCGGTGGACGATTTCTTTCTGTTTTCGCCGGAACGCAACCTGCCTAAATACGGCGTGGTGCCGCGAAACGCAGAGACGGGCGAAGTCGACTTCCTGGGAGGTGCCGCCCGCCAGGGTGGGACACAAGATTCAGACAAAAGAGAAGTCGTGCTGATTCTCATCGACAAGCGCGACGCTTGGACACACGGCTTGGACGTGGTCAAACAACTAGAATTGGACCGTCCTAACCGCAAGCTCGTGTTTATTGTGCACACAACGGAGGATGCGCACGACACGACGCCATTTTCTCTGGGTTTTCCGGGTTCTGCAAAGGAAGCGAAAGCTTTCCAAGGCGATCTTCGCGACGCTTCGGTGGTCGCGAAGCTCGTGGACCAAGCGAGTCGCGTGTTCTTCGGTATCGACGCGGTGGTCGATATGTTACTAAACCAGCCCCTTCACGACTGGGAGAACAAGTCCCTGGTGGACGCTACCTCGGTGACGTTCTCCCGGCACTTCGACGTCTGCGTTCGCGCGTCGTATCTCGCGCTCCGAGATATCATACCGCACCTCACCAAGTCCAGCGGCAAACGGCGAGTTATTTCAGTAACTCCGCCGCCCACGTGCGACGTTTTCGATGCCGATACCAACGGCGTCGTCGCCCTCGCGCGAGTGGTGCGAGGGTTACACCTGAAGGGTGTCGCCTCGGAGTTGGCGGACGTGCATCCGCGCATCGCGCTCATAGGCGTTTGGTCGGAATCATCTTCGCCACTCGCCGCCGCCGTCGCCAAACTGCTCGACGCTCCCGAGAACGAAAAGACGCTCCCCTTGGGTTCGTTCTGGCGAGCGGAGGATTTGATCCAAAGTCGTCCCGCGCTTGACATTAAACCTGCGGCTTGGAAGCAACTGGTAACCGTCGCAACCGCGGAGCCGACGTACACGGGCGATACCATCGAGTTCCCCGACATCGCGGAAGAGCTGGCGCGGGAGCTGAAACGCGTGGACGCGTTGAAGATTGAGTTGAAGATTGGCAAGGGCGCCGTCGAGACAAGCGACGAGCTCGGGGATTGGCAAATGGTGTAAGATCTGTTGGCTCATCGTTGTTTGAAAAAAATACTCATTTCATCTGTGCTTCCAGCGCGGCTATTTTCAGCAAGAGCTGCTCCTCCCGTGCGCCGTACTCCGCTTCAAGCGCGGTTCGCTCTAGTTTCAGTTTTTCACGCACCGCGTGTTCCACGGCTTCGTCCAAAGTTTTCGGCCGCCGCCGCGCGTCCTGGGTTTCTTTTGCCAGCCGCTGCGTTTCCGCTTCTTCCTTTCGCACTCGTTCCGTTTCCTCAGCCGCGAGCTTTGCTGCTTCTTCCAGCCGTACTCGCTCTGCTTCCGCCGCTTCCGCGTCCCGTATTTTCTTAGCTTCCCAGCTCTCCTCTGTATACGCGTCCACCAGCTTTCCAAACGCAAACGGCGTTTCCAAATATTTAACAACGAAATGTTGCTCCACTTTCTGTTCGTTGCGGAACGCGTGTTTGAACAGGTTCCAGTGCGTGAAAAACCCGGAGGCGAAGTGGTGTGAAACCACTTTGATGTCATCAACCGTGAAGTGCCCCTCACTGGGCAACGACGTTACTCTGCTCACGAGCGCGTGCTGGAACCGTTGCTCGGCTTTTTCCAAAGGCATCTTTGCATCGGCCGCGGTTTCCAACAACGCGGTCGCCACGGCGTGGAGGTACACGCTCTGCGCCAGGGAGAAACCCGCGTCTCGCGAGAACACCAAAGTGTTGACTAGGAAATCAACCCTAGAGCCGTTCCGCAAATCCGTGGTCGGCGTGTCAATCTCCAACGCAGACGCCAAGGACTCGGACGCCGCGTCCGGGTCATTTGGTTGTGCGTCGTAGAATTCGGTCAGAATGTCCGCAACCGTACGAGGCACGGGCGCTACGTCTTCCTCCTCAACAGCCTCCTCCTCCGGAGGGGGGACAGGGGGGGGCGCGGGTTTCTTGGGCGGCATCGCAAACGACGCGTCTACACAAAACGCACCGCCGTCCCGGACCGCGCGCGCGCGTGTGAGAGCTCGGTCAAACGTTTCCCAAAACGGACCTCGATTCGGTTCAACGACTTGCGCAAGCAAGTCCAACGAAACTTGAAACGTTGGTTTTCTCGGTCGTGCCTACCTCCGTCTGCTCCGCCCTCGGTGCAGACCGCGAAGCGCCGTCGGGTGCCTCGCGCGTCTCGCGCGCCATGTCGCCTTCCGAAACTCTTCGTGCCGTGAAGGACGCGAGCGTGGTACGTCGTACTGCAACCGGACGCAGTCGCGGTCGTGACGTGACATTTTCGTGCCCAACAACGACTCCTCCCATTTGTTTTCAAGAAAGCACATTCGCATCCCTCAACTCAAGCCTTCGTACGTATCTTCGTGTTTTGACCATCCCGCGTCTCGTCCTGTGTCACCCTCTCTCACACTACTCTCACACTACTCAGGCCTCCGAGGCCGCGCGACAGCGCTCGGAGGAGCGCAAGCGCGCGGTGTTGGTGCTGGCGCAAAGATTCTTCCTCGACGCCGGGTTTCAAGAGTCGGCGCACTGTTTAGCAAGGGAAAGTACGGTCGGTGTAGGTTCTCTGGAGGTTGGCAATGCGTGCCATCTGCGCGGCGTCGTGAGGGAGTGGCAGGACATAAGAGAAGCGGCTACTGGGCACCGACCGGCACTCACCCAAACAACTAACTCAAATAAATCCAAGTCCGCCGCTGGTTTAGCCGCGGCGCCGGGTCGCGCCGGCGCCACGGCGGGCGCCGAGCGAAGGAGAGAGCGACTGTTAGCGGAGCGCGAAACCTCACGGAAAGCGCTGGAGAATTTGGATATCAGCGCTACAGCACAGGAGTCGTTCAACAAAGTTCCTCCGGGGCATCCATTATTGGCGCAGTATTCGAAAACATGCCTAGACGGAGCGCCAGTCGGCGGCACCGCGCTGACGAAAGCGCTGGCGCATTTCGAACAAAGAAAGAACCAATCGGTGGAACTGGACGGGGACGACGAAGATTTCGGGTCTGGAGGTGACAGCGCTAACGAAAGAGACCGAGGTACGGAGGGTACTTCTGACACAAACGATTACGAAAATACCCAATCGGGACGTGTGTTGGGTACTACTCGGGGTACTACCCATACCAATCGCGTGTTGAAGCCCCCCCCCGCGTTCGCCGGCGATGCCGAATCCAAGGAGCTGGCGAAAACGTTGACGCGCGACATTTTCCAGCGCGACCCGAACGTGCGCTGGTCGGACGTCGTTGGTTTGACCTCCGCGAAGTCCCTTTTGAAAGAAGCCGTGGTGATGCCCGTGCTGTACCCCCAGTTCTTCCACGGTATGTTGACTCCTTGGCGAGGGGTTCTGCTGTACGGCCCGCCTGGAACCGGGTAAGTGCTGGGCTTGGGAACCCAAATCCCGGACGACTGTTTTGCCGATTGTCCAGAGTAACTACTCACGCACATTACGAAAGACTGACACTTTTTTTTATCAACGAAAGCAAAACGATGCTCGCGAAAGCCGTCGCTACGGAGTGCGGGACGACGTTTTTCAACATAAGGTAAGTATTTCCCATTCACCACATTCCGCCGACTGACTGCCCATACGAGACTGACACTTTCTTTTTCAACATAAGCGCGAGTAGCGTGGTTTCGAAATGGCGTGGGGACAGTGAGAAGTTGGTGCGGACTTTGTTCACCCTAGCCAGGCACCACGCGCCGAGTACGGTTTTTCTGGACGAAATCGACGCCGTGTTCGGGTCACGAGACGGTGTTGAGTCGTCCCCTGGAGGTTCATCTGGTTCATCTGGTTCCACCGTCGGTTCCGTGGGCAACGACCACGAAGCGTCGCGCCGCATGAAAACCGAGCTTTTGATTCAGCTGGACGGGGTGAGCCGGGTTGGTGATGAGGACGGGTTGGTGTTTCTTCTCGCCGCGACTAACCTTCCATGGGCGCTTGACAACGCGTTACTGCGCCGGCTCGAGAAAAGAATCTTCGTGGATTTGCCGAACCTCGAAGCGCGCCGCGCCATGTTCACGAAGCTGTTGGCCCCGCATACCATGGACGAACCCCGTACCGAGTTACTCGATAAACTCGCCACGCACACGGAAAACTTCAGCGGGTCGGATGTCACCACGCTTTGCAAGGAGTGCGCGATGCGGCCGTTGCGGCGGTTAATGGTAAAACTGGACGCGCTCGGGGCGCTCGACGGGACGGCGACGACGGACGATGACGGGTCGACAAACGCGACTGACGACGAAAACGCCGCAGACATCGCTTCCATCGGCGCGATCACCATGGACGACGTCTCAGGCGCGCTTTCGCAAACACGCAGTACGCACACAGAGGCGCACGCGCGTCGGTACACGCAATGGACGGAATCGTTCGGAACGGCCACCTGACGTGTGTAGTTTACAGTAAACGGATCCGTCGCAAAAAAATCGTCTAATAAAGCCCCTTGCCTTCCTCCCGGATGCCTCGCTTCGCCGTGTTCTTCTTCAGCTTCCCCGCCTTCCGGTCCGCCACCGCGATGCCCTTGGCGATGAGCTTGTTCTTGCGCTTGGTGATGCCTCTTAGCACGGTGCCGTGCTTTCGCCGGACCTGCAAACCCGCGGTCAGCGCCCGACCCCCCATCCCAGGCGCCTTTTTTACGCCGCCCGCCGCCGCCTCGGAAACGTCCGCGCCAGATTTGTCATCCTCGTGCATCGTGGAAAGCGCGTTCCCAACCAGCCACCCGCCGTCGCCCCCGTTCTTCCCGCCAACCTTACCCTCACCGACCGACATCGCCGCGTCCACGCCGCTCTTCTTGAACGCCTTGCGCTCCGCGCGTTTGCCCATCACGCGCGCTTTGGGTGGTGGGTCGCGCGCGGCTGCGATTTGTCCGGCGCAATTCGCCGAAACGAGGAAATCATCGGCTCCGATTTTGGACGGCGACGAAAAGGCTCGTTGGAAATGCGGCAAATGCCAAATGCGTCGCGGTCGTCGTCTCGTCACTCGACGACGCACGCGGCGATGGACCCGGCGAAGCGCGCGCGCCTGCAGGCGCATTTGGCGAAGGAAACCTCCAAGTCCTCCCTCGCGGAGAAGGTACGTCCGGCAACGATTTCACCGCACTCGAACCCTTGATCCCACATTCAATGACTTTGCCTTTACCATCGAGGTGAAGATTAACCCAACGGCCCAAACTCGGCATCTCTCATCACAGGTCAAGTCGACCGTCCGTACTCCCTCTAAGATGCGCACGCTCGTCACCTCTACGAACGACCGGAACATGTTCATCAGCGGCCACGCGCATGCCGTGGCGCGACCTGTGAGTTCGTCAAAAGCGGCCCAAGTGCGACGCTCGGGGGTCTCCTCTGACGACAAAAAGAAACCAAGCAAACACGCCGTGGTGACCGTGCGCACGTCGCTGCCGTACGTGGACGGCGACGACCAGAATTGTGAGCCTACTGCCTCGAAACCAAGCGCGCACCAACAACAAGCGTCGCGCCGGGAATGGGCGGTGATGTCCGCTTTTGAAAAGCAGGTTTTCCAAAAAGAGAAACAACATCAGTTGGCGGAGCGTTTGGAGATTGTCGCGGAGCAGCGAAGAGAGATGGAGGCGGCAAAAAAAAACGCCGAGGCCGTTTTGGCGGAGAAACGGCAAGAGAAAGCCAAAATCGCACGCGCGGTGGCGGCTGATGTTGCTTCGCACAAAGCCGAGGAAGTGGCGAAGGCGGATGCAAAAAAACAAGCAGCCCTGGCGACGAAACTGGTGCGGGACGAAATGTTCGCCGAAGCTCGTACGAAAAAGGAAAACGAAGTCGCCGCTAAAAGGTTAGCGGAGTTCAAGCTAGTCGCGGCGGCGGAGCGGGAGCTGGAGCTTGAGAAGGCTAAGAAAGCGCAAAAGTTGTTAATGGCGAAGAATCAGTTCAGGGAAACCATGGCGCTGAATGAAAAACTGAACTCGGAAAAGGCGGAACGGAAGAAAGTGGAGCGTTTGGAAGACTCCGCCGTCGCGGAGGCGTACCAGAAAAAGTTGGAGCTCGAGGAAAGAAAACGCAACGACGTGTTGAGTGCGTTTCACGAGAAAATCGCGGCGAGGGCGGGGAAGGCTGGCGAAAGCGTCGTGGCGAACGCGGAAGTGGCTGCTATGGCGGAAGTGTTAAGGTCGCGGAAGTTCGAGGACGAAAGGGAACGCGCGCTGGCAGAGAAGGAACGCCGCGAGTTTCAGTCGCGCGCGGCCGCGAACGAGCGGACGCGCCACGTGCTGCAGCGCCAGCTGGACGAAAAAGCGGACGCCAAGCGAGCCGCGCGGGAGGAAGACGCGCGATATGCAGGTGAGGTTTTGGCCAGGGTCGAGTCCGCTGCTAGGGATGATTTAGAAGCTAAACAGGAACGGCGCAGACGGGCGATAGAAACCAGGCTGCACCAGGAAGCGCAGGCGGAACAGAAACGAAATGCGAAACTCCACAATCACTTTGACGTGATGGACCCCGCGGAACGGTTGCTGAACTCCGCGATTCTGAACCAAGCGGAAGCCGTGGTATTACGGGGAGAGGCATTTGATTAAAACGTGTAGGTAGAGTGGTGGGGTGTATAAAGGTAGGGTTATAAGGTTGGGCGTGTATTTATCGTTTCAAAAGATATATCAACGGTCACAAGAGTTTAATTCCCTCATAATCATCTTACGATCAGGGCGTCACCCCCCCGGCGCCCGGCGAGGCGCGCGACGATGTCGGCGATCTGGGCTGGCTTCTCGGGCTTTGCTCGTGGTCTAATTGCGGATACCCCAGATCACGTCCATCGGTGTCATCTTCGATTTGCAGTTGCGACAGGGACGAGTCGTCCGTCAACGCTCCGTTCGCCGCGAAGTCGACGACCAGGTTAGAAAACCGCCGGAAATCCTCGATGTACAGCCAGTGGTCTTCGTGCTGGAACACCACGGTTGTTGATCCCTTGATTAACCGTCCGACTTCCTTGACGCCTTCCACCGGAAAAATCTGCGACTTACCCCCCGCCAACACCAAACACGGGATGTCTATTTTCTTCAAGCTCGGTCTCCAGTCCAACGAAGTGTGGTCCGCCATTAAGTTTGACAGCATCGCCGGGTCCGCGCGCATGGTTTCCGCCATGAGCAGCCGTTGATACGCGGGGTCGATCGGGTTGGATAAACACCCATTCACGTTTCCCTTGGTGAACCCGATGAAGTCGTATTTTAACAACTGCTGCAGCCGTGTCAAACTCACGACGTCGTAACACCCCTTACTCCCCAACCTCCAGTCCTCCGCCAAGTTCTGAAGCGGCGCCTGGTCCACGAACACCGCGCACTTTACCTTCCGCGTGCCGAACAACTCGAAGTAGCTCCAAATAATGGCGCACCCCAGACTGGCGCCGACCAGCGTGACATTGTCCAAACCAAGATGGCCGAGCAAATCGCGCAAATCAGCCGCGAACCGTGACACGTGGTGTCCCCACGCGGGCTGGTCGGACTCCCCGTGCCCTCGTAAGTCGTACCGCACGATCAAAGGGGGGTGGTTCACCGCGCTCTGCAACGCACACACGGCGTCGTCGTAGTACCGGCGTGAACCACTCCAGCCGTGCACTAACACCACGGGGGAGTCGTTGTGGCTCGTCCGGTTGCCTTTACCGAGCTCGTACACCAACTTCACGCCGTCGTTGGTGGTGAACTCACCTCGCTTAGTAGCCATGGTGTGGTGGGGTAAGGGAAACGACCCTAAGAGCCGCGCGCGCGCCGCACGAAGTGCCAAGGGAAGAAGCGATTGAAACTCACAATCGCCATTGTTTCGGGCCTCGCTTTTCGTCGTCCTTTTCCGTGACGCCGTCTCTCGAAAGCCCCCATTCGTGGGACGCGCGTCGGCATGTTGGCCGCCGCGGCGCGCCGGAGTTCCGGGGCCGCGGCGTCGATCTCGATTCGCAGCAGGTCTCGGTGGCGATGCGCTTCAGGATCGCAGGGAACACGCGTCCGTGCGTTCGCGTCGGAGCCGCACAACGACGACTGGCAAGCGAACTTCGAAGATCTGATGGCGATGGAGGACAGCTATGGGAGCGGGGTCGAGGACTTGTCCTCCGCGGCAGCCGAGATGGCGGGCGCCCGGATGGCGGAGCAGAAGCGTTTACAGGAAGAAATGCGCAGGCTGCGGGGCATACAACCGGGTGACCGGGTAAAGATAAAAGTTCGCCTCGGCGCGCCGTACCCCGAGGTCGTAAAGCGGTTTCACTACACGTCGCCGTTCGGAGGCGCCGGGTTGGGGCACGTCCCGGGGGTGGCGCAGGTTGAGTCGCAGAAACACGGTACTAGCAACAGTAGCAACAGTGTGCGTGACAGTGATTTGAGCAACGACAGCGAGCGTGACACCACTGGTACGGGTACTGTTGATGAGGGCACGAGTAGTGTTGATGAGGAGGGCACAAAAAAGATGGACAACCCATCCCACGACGAAAAAGGCGAAAAGCGCCGGTGGAAAACAGTCGTCGAGCTCGGGTACGTGGTTTGCGTGCGCGGCAACAGGGTCGGGGTGAAGCGCAACGGGCACTTGGAGGACACGGTTACCGCATTTCCAACGTACCCGAAAAAATGGGTCGAGGTGCTTGATATCGGCGAGATGTGGGAAATGAAAACCGGCCCGAGAAACATGGGCGCCTTCGCGAGCGACGAGGACTACGCGCAGGCGCGGGAACAATGGGCGGCGGCGACCGCGACCGTGGCGAGCGCGGATACACAAACAAAGGCGAAGAAATAGTCACCTGCAGGTATAGGTATTAGTCATGCACAGGTATAGGTATTAGTCACCTACGGAGGTATAGGTATTAGTCTAAATAGCAGTCACGCCCCGTCCCGCCGAGCTATACATTAAGGCGAAACGCTAATCAAGACACCTTCCCCTACCTCTCGGCGTCGCCGGCGAGCGCCCTGGGCTGTTTCACGGTCTTAACCTCCCTCACCGCCACCACCCCGTCCATCCCTATCTTACCTTTGTGCAGAGGCGACTTGAGCGGCGATGCGAGGAACCGCGATCCACGCGTCTCTTTGTTTGGATTCGACGCCGGCGCCGGCGAGTGCGTCGGGGTTTCGTCAAACGGGTTGGAGGTGGAGATGGATGCTACTGCTATTTGCGCCTCGAGCCGCCCCGCCAGCGCGTCCAAGGTGGTGGCTTCGATATCGGAATCCAGGAACAAAACGTCATCAGTTTCGTCGTTGTGTGTCAACTCGTGTGTGACCGCGACACGCGAATTCCTCTTCCCGCTTTCTTTTCCGACTAATTGCCCGGCTGGCGACGGCGCGGGCGAAACAACAGCGCCCCAACCGGGGAACATCTTGAACGGCGACCGCATGGCGGCCGCGTGTTTTTTTACAGTCTCGTCCCAGTACGTTTCGTACGCTTCTTGGTCGAAGGACCCTTCTTGTTCGTGTGAAGCCCCCGAGTTGGGTGACGCTTCGTCTGACTCCGAAACCGACCGATCCGTTGTTTCAGCCTCGTATGAATCGTCGCCGTCCGAGTTTCGCGACGATCCAGACGAAACGTCACTGGCGTCGTCGCGCGAAAGCATCTGCGAATCGGAAACCTGCGAATTGTCATCGTCGCTGTTCTCAATCGGTTCAGCCGTTTCCTCGGCCACGGGAGATGGTGATCGTTTCGGGGGAAGCAGCGAGGGGGGTTCGCTGGTCAGGGCTTTGCGTCGGAGGCGCGTGATATCCGCGGTGCTCGGTCGGTTTGCGTTGATCGACGAAACGCTCTCGGCGCCCGCCCCAGCGCCGCCGTCGTGCTGCAGGTACACGTCGAAGATGATGACCCCGGTTCGCAGTTTTTTCAGCGTGTCAGTCGTCACGACAGGACACGAGTGCGTCCTTTCGTACCGAAGAACCGCGGCCGCGCCTGACGTGGTGCCCCCCCCTGACGCTCCCTTGAACCCCCTGAACCTCGCGCTGCCTTTGCTTTCGTGCACCGCCACCACCGGCATCGGCGGCGTCGCGTGCGTCGTTCCCCACCCCGGGCCTAAATCGCCGTGGTACCGAACCCGGAGCGTCGCGGTGACCTGTCCGGTTTGAGGACGAGGTGCTGCGTTTATTGGGTTTGGTTCATTGGCGCCTTGAATACTCGAATCTTTTGAATCCTTGTTCCAAGCGACGTCGGTGTCGTCGGGAGACCCGACCACAGTTCGAGGTAACCCGGTGGCGCGTTTGATTCGCACCAAGAAGTACAGCGGTTTGCCAAGTAAACTCTGCGGATCGTTCGTCACGTGCTGCGCGTCGCTTTCTCCCAACGGCGTGCCGTCCTTACCGCACGGCACCGCGCTGACTTCCAGGGTTCCTTTCCTAGAGCCGTCCGTCCCCACGATCGCGGGGTACATGGTTTCCGTGTCCAGTAAATACGCCAGCGGTTCCGTACTCAACGCCGCCGTTCCTAACTTGCGCATCTCAGACGTGACTTCCTGTTTCGTGGAGTTTCGTATAAACTCCCTCGCCTCGGAAGAAAACAAAACCCCCTCTTTCCATTCCTCCCGCACGTTCCGCCAGTCTATGACTCGCGAGTGTAGCGAGGACACCGGCCACATCGTTTTACGATCGGTGTCTCGCCAACTCACGTCAATCGCGCACTCCAACGCGTGCGCTCCATCGCTGTCCACGGAGTTACTCGACGAAACCTGATACGATTAACAAGAAAGTGTCAATCTCTCGTAATGTGTATTACGCAAACAGTCAGGGTAATGGGCAGAGGTAAGACGTCCCTTCTGGTACGAGTATGGGCAATCAGGGAGGGGGAATGTGGTGTGCGGGAAAGGCCCTTACGTCCAACTCGTTTTTTTTGCGAATCCGCAGCAGCGCGCTCTGCGCGTCCACCAGCGTGGGTTTGAACTCCACGTCCACGTCGAACTCGTCGCAAATTTCGTTTGCCTCTTCCGTGAGGGTAATGGCTTTTTCCAGGGCCCGTTCCAGGGCGGGGTCAATTTTTTGCAAATCATCAGGAAGCGCGTCTCGTAGCAAATCCACAGCTTCGGCGTGAATTCTTATCTGTTTTGGAATCGCGCTTTGGCGGTTCACGCTAGCGCTGCTGACGATGTTCCGCGCCCGGTCCGCGAACCGAAGCGTTGAAAGGGTTTCTTCAAAGTTCACCGCGGCAGGGGACAGCGCGGCGACCATCACGCAGTGCGAGTTACCGCCCAAGCAGTCTTTCAACAGCAAAGTCAAGGACGAGTCCCGGTACGGGACTAGTTTTTCGGCATTTTTTTGTTTTCCGTTTTTGGCAACCTCCGATTTCTCGGCCAAAGCGGCGATCACGTTACCGAGCGCGCTGAGGCTCTTGTTAATCGCGCCGGCTTCTTTTAGCCTCTGACCCGTGGCGCCGGTGCCGTCCACGCGTTCGGAACCTGCGAGGTCGACCAGGGAAATGCGCGATTTTTGGGAGACGAGCTTTTGCGAATCCTTTGGATCCACGGAAACTCTGTCCAAGTTCAGCTCGAAAACGGTGTGCGCGCGCGACGAGGTTTCATTCATCGCGGTGGCCGCTATCGTTCGGTTTTTCTCGCCAACTGCCATTAGGTTTTTAATTTCGTCATAACACGTAACGGCGGTAGGCGCAAGCCCTTCCACGTACGGCCCGGTAATCGGGTGCTGCCGCACTTTCATGGATGGGCGCTTTTCGTCGCTACTCGCGTTTGCATCGGACAACAACAAGTCGTACACTTTTTCGTCGTAGATTTCAATCATCGTCACGGAGACGCTCCATCCGGTGTTTTGTTTTGACGCTTGTAGCCTCGAAAAAATCTCCCGGCACACACGAACAACGATGCCTTCATCTTCCCGAGTCGCATTTGTCGGGCCTACCATGCTGTGCGATTTCCCCGACCCGGTTTGCCCGTACGCGAACAAACACACGTTGTACCCGGAGCACGCGCTTTCCAACACGGAGTGGCCCACTTCGTCGAAAACGGATTGTTGCGTCGCGTGTTTGGGTGTGTCCTCTTCTGTGCCGTTGTTCTCGTCGTCTCCACCTGACCAGAAACAGTGGTCGAACGTGAACGTGGTTTCCGCGCCGGTCGTGGGGTGCGTGATTGTTGTTTGTGTGTCTTCCATGCGCACGCACGGTGACGACGCCAACGCAATTTCGCGCGCGTTGAACGGACGAAGCCTCACCGCGACGCGAACGCGCGTACCGTGCGATTCGGGCGAGTCCTCGGCCTGCTTCATCTCTGTCATGGCGGGAACACGCACACGGTCACCGCGAATCACCGCTTCTAAAGCGGACCCGCCGCCGCGGCGTCCGCGGAGGCGCGGAAACAGGCCGCAGCGCGCCGGGGAGTGACGCCTGTCTCCATCGAGGAGTCCAAGCTTAAATTTGTTGCAGTTTTGGCAAAACTAGCAAAAAAATAGAGGATCTGCTGGGTGGCCGTTTTGATTGGCAACAGCGAAGCACGTGTACCTCACCCACAAAAGAGAGGCGCGAACCGAGTTTCACGAGACGGCAAAAATCACGTTGGCGTGTATGACAATCACTTCCAAGCGATCCAGGTCTTTGGTGTGCGACATTAAGTACGCGACGCTACGGGTACGCGAAAAAACGTTTCTCTCTCGCCCCAAAAGTCCCGAGACTATTGTTATTTTCGCGAGAGCTTCTCCGGGTTGGTCGCCCCCGCGTCGACGTCGAAGCCCGCGATTGGCGACGGCGTCTTCGCGCCTGCCCGGCTGGGTTGTTCGAACAACTCACGAGGCGTGCCAGGGGGTTCGCGTTCCAGGAACCCGGTGGACCTCAACACCGCGGTGCGCGCTTTCAGCGCGTCTCGGCCTTTCAAAACGTGCCCGGCGCCGGTAACCATGGACCCGCCAAAAGTGGTGTCTTCGTTTCGCGCCTCCCCCGTCGCCGCGACCTGCTGCCCGTTAAACCTCGCCTCCATGTGTTTCGCACCCCCCGTGGCACTATACGTGCTGTGCGTCGTGGCGTATATGTGTGGGGGCACGAAGCCTTCCCGGAAAGACCCGAAGTGGGAAAGCTCGAACCGAGGGGTCTCGTCGTCTGGGTTGTTATCGTCGTCTTCACTTTCCTTCACGAAAAGCGTCCGGCGCTCGCTCCATTCGCCAGCCGCGCGTCGTCCCAATTCGAGCGCGCCTAAGCTCGCGCTCACCGTCCGCGGCTTTTTGTGAGGGTCGCTGGTTGTTTTCGTGTTGCCTGTCACCGTCAGGCCTGTCCTGTTGTGTGACGCGTTCGTGTGCATGATGGTACGCGGCACGCTGCTTTTAAACGAAGACGGCACCGTCTCAAAGTGCCCGGCGGACGTTTTAGGCACTTCAGCCTCGTCGCTGCCATCCGAGGCACCCGAAACTTCGTCGTCGCTACCACCACCAGAGTCACAACCCAACGAATCCTCACAAAACCCACCCCAAACATCGAGCTCGTCCAGATCCTCGCCCTGGCCACCGTGCGTGGTGACCAGCAAACGCAGGCCGGGGGTCGGGGACGACATGTGGGAGCACCGACGAAGATTAAAGTGCACCCGGCCAGACGACGTCGACGTTTTCGAATCCGGAAGGGCACGCGCCTGTCGGGAGGTGTCGCGAACCGAACACGTGCGTATCACCTCGCGCCTCTGGTCGTGGTATGCCTGTCACCCCCCCCCAAAACCGTGAACCCGGAGAAACTCGAAGGGACGCAGTCGTACCCCGGCTGCGTCACGGGGAGTGGGCCTCGGGAGACCCGGCGGCAGGAGCTGACGAGACAAAATCGGACAGGTGGCACTTTGCCGTTGTACTTTGCAACCCATTTGTAACCCAATTCATTAACTCTCAAATCCTGAAAACAGGCACAATCATGACTTCGCTCCGCCTGAACCGGCGGTTACTCTAATTGATGGCAACAAAACAACCCTGAGTTTCTCAGGATTCGTGGGATAGAAAAGAATCGTATCCTTCGCGTTCGGTTTCACCACCGAACGCTTCTAACGATCTCGTAGTTTAGTGGTTAGAATCCTACGTTGTGGCCGTAGAGACCTGGGCTCGATTCCCAGCGAGATCTGAAAAACGTCATGTTTTCTTTTTGCTGCGTTTTTTAAGTGACTCCTCGGGATCTGTTATTTTGCAACGAAAAGAGCAAAAAGAGCGAAAGGTCTCGAGTTCGTATTCTGGCCTTTGCGAATAGCATACCAAACCCTCCCGCTACGGTCGTCTCACTACTCTTGTCGGTCACTTCTGAGTAGCGCGCTCGCGGTCGCGACGAACGGGTCTTCATCACGCGACACGGCGAACGGTGGGTTGTTCGTCGGGCTGGCGCGCCGCGCGATGTCCCGCGCCCGCGGCGACGCGCGCCGCACGAAAGCACCCTCCGCATGGGATACCGAGTGGGACACGTATTCCCCCGCCACGCCCTCTACGTCGTCCCTCCCCGTCGCCACTTCGCCTGAACTCGCGTACGCACCAACTCCTCGTTCACCTCCCTCGTCGTCTCCATCAACTCCTCGCTCGTCACCTTCCTCATTCGCATCTACGACCACGGCGACTGCGTCCACTGGGGTGTGCGTTCCGCGCGCGCCGCCCGTCCCCGCTTCCCGTCCCTCGTCCTCCTCCTCGTCCTGGTTTCGGAACCCGCCCCTGGCGAACCCGCGTCGGTTGGAAGGAGGCCGCGCGTGCCAAGCGAAGGGCAGCCCGGTCGCGCCGTCGCTGTTGGACGAGCTGGACCCAACCACGTTTGGGTGTCCTTCCCGACCATGGCCCCCACGCGCGATGTGCCACCCCCAGTTGTTCTGCGTGTGCGCCCACCCCATTGTCGCGACAACCGCGACCGCGGTGGTGGCGCCCGCCGCTAAGGGCGAGTACCAGAACTTCAACCACGCCACGCACGCGATGTTGATCAAAAACACGGGAACGCCACACGTGAACATCCGGAACGCGTGTTTCCAGTCATCTTCGCACCGCAGCTCCCAGTGTTTTTCGAAGCTTCGTTTCGGGGTGGGGGGGGTGTCCCCCTGTTTGTACTGCACGGCGAACCGCCGACACGCGAAGAGGTAATCGCCCTCTTCAACTTCGCTCACGTACGTCTTGCCGTTGCGAAGAATCGAACAAAGCATGAACGAACAAAGCACCATCGAATTGAGCATCAGCGCCACGACCAACGCCGTGGTCGTGGCGTACGCCACGATTAGTAACTCGTGCACGTGCGTCGGCGCCACGAGGGGGTCGTGGAACTGCGAAAGTAAGAAAAATGTCAGTATTGTATATCGCGATGTATGGACAACAGTCACCAGCTTCGGTAAAACAGTCGTCCGGGATTTGGGAAAGGACCAAGGCCGTACCTGCAGCTCCACGAACGCCACGACCGCGAAACCCGCGATGAGGGCGCTTAGGTTGCTGATGCTTTTCAGCTGTTCGCTCTTTTCTTCCACGTCCCTTCTGTTTTTTTCCGCGTACCTCAGCCATATCCACCGTGCGTTTTCAAGCACGCGCTGTTCCACGTCTTCCTTCCTCCACTTTCTGTTTTCCTGTCTCCACAGATGCTCAAGGTGCCACCAGTCCCGCTCCTCTACTCGAAAATCCATGTCCTGCCCCCGCCATGTTTTGTCCTCCACCCGCCATCCCCGCTCTTCGTCCCTCCAGGTTCGGGACAACGACGTATCCAGGGCGGTGAGGAACGCCTGAGTTGGGTTTTGAACGAGGGGATGAGGGGGGATACGGGGGTCAGGGTGGTGCGTCTGCGTGGCGTGCCGTCCGAGGATTGATGAAGAGGACAACGGTCTGGAAACGCGCGGGTGGTGTGCGCGCGGTGTGACACGTCGTGTCGACGCACCTGCGCAACCTCCGACGCGAGGTTGCTGGCGCTCGCTGCCATACTCGCGCGGTCTCACCCCGGCTCGTGACCAGAGCGGATGCGCACGCAAACACTGGCGTGACGCGGGTCGTGCGCAGGTCGTTGTTTCCATCAACGCCAGATGAATTTGCGAAAAAAGTCGAAAGCATAACTGCGCAGCAAACGCGAATATCCACACGAGTGACATCTCCCTGCCTCGCCCGGCCATCGGCACTGCTTGCACGCGCGACCCCGTGCGCCGGTTCGCGTGGTTCCCAGTGTGTTCGTCACGATGGCTCTTCGTCACACTGTGGCTCGGTTCGCCGCGTTCGGGTCCGTTTCGGTGACTCGCGCGTTCGGCACATCCGCGATGCGTGCTTCGGATTTGCAGAAGGAGAGCATCGCGAGTTTTATGACCGCCTTCGAGTCCGTCAAGCCCAGCACGATGGACAACCCGAGCACGCCTTCTGATTTCCTGAAGCCGCTTCCCCCGGTGCCGGCGCAGCCCCCCGCGAAGCTCACCTTGAACTTCTTCGTGCCGCACAACGTGGAGTTCAGCGGCGTGGAGGTGGAGCAGGTGCAGGTCCCCGCGTTTACGGGAGACATGGGCGTTTTGCCCGGGCACGTCCCGACCGTGGTGCAGATGCGACCCGGAGTGGTGTCCGTGACGCACAGCGACAAAGAGGTGCAAAAGGTACGGAACAAGGTCGTTGAGCCGGCTACGGAACAGGCCACAGCCATTGTTCGCAGTCGTCGCGGCCGGGACACGGCCGATCGCGCGGCAAGGAAACCCTACGGCAAACGACAAATGCAATCGCTCGTTCCCGTGTGCGCTGCAGCCGGATTTGGATTGCGGATGTTTTTTCGAGTCAAAGGCCGGGAGACGCTTGTCATGACCAACATCTGTTTCCTATACGCAAACAGTGTAACGGAACCAACAACGCATCGACCCACGATTAACCCCCTGTCGTCCCTCCTTTCATGAAATCAACAGTTCTTCGTCAGCAGCGGGTTCGCGTTCGTGCACGCAGATTCCACGACGGACATCTGCGCCGTCGAGGCGGTACCGGTAGAGCAGGTGCGCGTCGCGCGTTTCCCAAATCCCGGACGACTGTTTGATGCCCCTGTTTGACGATTTGAGCATACGGCCGTCATTAAAAGGAAGTGCACTGTTTTATCTCTCAGCTGGTGACTGTTCAGACCGATTACCCTGACTGTTGTCCATACATCGTCCAATACAACGCGATATACAGTACACCCGTTCTCAAGACTCGCGCCTGACCCTTTTTCTTCCCAACCTCAGCTCGACCCCGAGGCGGTGAAGAAAGGCTTGGCGGATTACACCGCCAAGCTGGTGAACGCGAAGGACGATTACGAAAAAGCCAGCGCGCAGATTGGAATTGAAGTGTGCGGCGCCATGAACGCGGCGCTGGGGAACTAACAGGCGCGCCTCCCTGGGTGTGTGAATGTGAAAAGAAATAGCGAACGGTGAAGGGGGTCCTAACACCCCCGCGTGTAACAATTAAAATGTGTTTCAACTCATCGTACCGCTTTATGAGTGCTATGATGGCGAACGCGACCTTTACATGTAAGGTTGAACGAGGAGGAGTTACCGTTGATCAAAACCGGCCGTATCCACACCCGTGTTCATCGCACTCACGCGAATCCAAACCCGCCCCCCGCGAACCGTTTCTGCGCCCCCGCTTGATGCGCGCCGGCCTCAACCGCGGGCGGTTCGTCGTCGAACGAACTGCTTCGCATGTGTCGTCGCTGTTCGTAGTAGTTCTTTTTCAGCATGTTCAGTTCGCTCGTTAGGCGTTCGATGCGCAACTGCGATTCGTCGCTTCGCCCGCGGTAAAGGTTCAGCTCCGCCGCCAGGCTTTTGAGTTGTTTGTTCTTCTCTCTGACCGTGTTTTGGTACACGCCCAGTTGTGTTTGCACCTCGGGCCCGGGTTGTCGCATCAACACGTGTTTCAACTCGTCGTACAGCGCTTGTTTCTGGGTAAGCAGCAAATCTTTCTCCGCGGCTTGTTCGGTTTTCGCGATTAACCGTTTCTGGAGGTGGCCTATTTTGGTGATCAACTCGAACGAACCTGGATCGCTCCCCTCCAGCGCCCGCCACCGGTGCACGTTCAGCGGGTTCTCAAGTTCCTCGGAAAGCGCCTTTACTTTGGTGCGCTCTTTCAAAATCTCACGCCCCAAGTGGTGCACCTCGCGTTTCAAAACGTTCACGTTCCCGAAAGAATCCTGCAGCACGTCCAACTCCCGCCGCCCGTCGCCGAGTTTTATTTTCAAAACACGAAGCTCGTCAAGGCGCTCGCGGTACTGCGAGTGGAAAGAAAAGGGTCAGTATTGAGTCTTGTGCTGGGCGATTTTCATACAGTGGGCAAACAGTCTTGGACTCGGTGGTGCACGTATTGTAGTGGTAAGACTTGCGTAACCGCACTCCATTACCCTACTCCATTGTAGTGGTAAGACTTGCGTAAACGCACGCCATACGTGGCATCAAACGTTGGGCCTGGATTTGGGAAAACCCGTACGGCCGTACCTGCCGCTGGCCGTTGTTCAGCACGGTTTGCTGGATTTTTATTTTCTCGTAAAGCAACGCGAGCTCGTCGTTTCTTTTTACGAGCTGCGTTCCTAAAACGTCCCGGTCCGCGGTGACGACGTCGTGTTCTTTCCGCAAAAGTTCCTTTTCGTGGCTCAGGGATGACACCACGCGTTCCAGGTTCCCGACCTCACTTTTCGCGGCGGCGACGACTTTTGAGGTTTGCCAGAAAAGTGTCAGTTTTGTATGGTCAAACAGGGAGGCGGGATTTGGTGAGTGGGGGGAAATACGTACCTTTTTCGCAATCCCGAGTGGCTTGCGCCGCTTTCGCCAAGTCGAAACGCAACCCCTCTTTTTCCTTCTCCACTTTCATGTGGTCGAAGTGCTCCTTCACAAGCGCGATATCCTTCGCCCCGATCTCTTCCTTGAGCTGCTCAACCTGCTGGTTCATGATTTTGAACTTCCTGCGCATCTCGGAAATCTCATCCTGTGCCGCGACCAAGTTTTTGGAATACACGTTCCGGTCCGCCCGGACGCCTTCATAAAGATTCTGCTGCGTCTTCAACTTGACCTCACCGTCGGCGATTTGCGCAAGCAAGTCCACGTTACCGAGCTCGAGGAGCTTCATTTCCTCGAGCGAACTCAAAAGCTTACCGTGCGCCCCCGACGCGTCGCTCGCGAACTTCTCGCGCTGCATCTTGTACGAAACAAAAGAAATTGTCAGTCGGTCGTGATGTGTATTACGTAAACAATCAGGGTAATCGGGCCGAGCAGGGAGGCGGAACGTGGTGGGTGGGAAATACAAATACGTACCTCCAAACCGTAAAGCGCCTTGGCTTGCTTCGCCGCCTCGGCTTTGTACCCCGCGATTTCAACCTCCAGGTTCTTCTTACTGTTTTCGTTCACGCGAACAAGCCCGACTTGCGTTTGCGTCGCGTTTTCTGCGAGTGCTTTTTGCTTGGCGAGCACGTCCATCTCGCGTTTCAGGGATTCGCGCGCTTTCCGGTCGCTCTCGCCCTGCTTCCGCGCGGCTTCCGCGTCCCTTTCCAAATCGGAAATCTGACGCTTGGTGTCAAGCAAACCCTTCTCCGCGTCCGTTCTGGATTGCTCCGCGCGCTTCAAAGAGGCAAGCGCGCCTTCCCTGACTTTGTTCACCCGGTTCGTTTCTTGCTGCGCGCGTTCCGTCTCCTGCGTCCGTTCCCGAACCTCCGCCCGGGCCTGTTCAATCTCCTGCTCAAGCGTGTCGTTTTTCCGGAGCATTTCTTTCAGCTCGGTCTCAACCTTCGCCGCTTTGTCGTCCAGAACGTCGTGAGATTTCCGCGCGCGCCGCGACTGTTCGCGCTGTTCGTCCAACGCGCGCGTGAGCTTCAAAACGTGTTCCTCGCCGTCTTTCAAGGATTGCGTCTTTTGCTTCACGTCGTGCGCCGCGGTTTCAAGGCTCAGTTTCAGCTCGACGATTTCTGTCTCAAGCCGTGCTTTCTTCCTGTGTTCTCGTTCCGCTTCGGATTCCAAGTGCTGTTTTTCGTCGATAACCGCGGCGAGCCGCGTCTCCACGCCGAGTTTCTCGGCCTCAGCGTTTCTCAACTTCGCACCAAACTCGGCGACCTCGTCGCGTAGAGCGACGATGGACGTGACCTGCGCGTCGCGTTCCGTTGTCAACGCCGTGTTGGTGGACATCAGCAAATTGATCTCCCCATCCTTCGTAGTGACCAAGGAACTGACCGCGGCGTCGCCGCCGTGCGCTTTCTCGGTCAGGGTCTCGATTTCGAGACGCATCGATTCGATGTTCGCGCTCGTCCTCTTCTCCTTCTCCTTCGTCGCGTCCACCAGCTTCCAAGCCTGTGTTATTTCCCCTCGTAAACCATCAATCGTGGCTTGGTCATCCTCGCCAAGCCGCAAAGCAGTTTGGACCTTACTCGCGGTATCCACAACCTCCGCATTGAGCGCCCGGCACTTTTTTGTCAGCGATTTCTCCGATTGTAAACTTTTAGTGAGCTCCAAATGCAGCTTCTCGTACTCGCCCCGGAACTTGGCGAGGGAGGCGTCGGTGGAAATCTCGGTCAGGGTCTGGTTGGGAGTGGGGTGGGGTGTGGATCGAGGGTCAGATACAGGTATGGTGCCTTTTACATGGTCCTCGGGGACGGTTGGGGACGGTGGGGACGGTTGGGGACGGTGTTGGGAATGGGTGGGGGATTGCTGGGGATGGGGGAAGGATGCCGAATTTGGGTGCGACGCGGAAAGGAAACGACGACCTCGCCTGGGGTGATGTCCTTGTACCCTGAACCCTAAACCCTAAACACACCACGTACCTTCTGGTACTCACGCTCGACCTCGTCCACGTCTCTTGTCGCGTCATCGTCCATGATCTCGCGCGCGAGGGCACCACCCACGCGCGCCCGAATCTGTGACCGAAGCAGAAACTCGTCATTCCTTCCTCACAAAAGCTTTTGCTGATGAGCAACGATATTGCCATGTCGCCAATCGCCTCCTCGCCGCAGTTTCGGTCGCGGGGGACGCGCGATGGCGTCCGTACTGGACCTCCCGGAAGACGTCCTTTTGGGTGACGTTTTCACCCACCTCAACCCAGAGGAGCTGGCTCGGTGCGTGGCGACGTGCACGGCGTGGCGTCATGCTGTACACGGCGGTGAAGAAACGAGCTGGCGTGTGGCGTGCGAAAACGAGTACGACCTCCTCCCCGTGGAACCACCGAGCAGGTTCAACCACAACCCTGTTGTGGGCTCAACACTGGCAACGGATGCTGCTGAGCTGGTGGGTCAGGTAGGGTGGCGCGAATACGCGTCGTGCCGCGCGAAGGACACGAAAGCCACGCTGGAACGAATACGAGTTTCTGCTGAACACGTGAGTCAAAACGTGGATTGGCTGAATACGGTGGAAGAAGACATGGCGACGCCACGCGTGGCGTGGGCGATGCACACGGCGCGCGTGACGAGGATTGGGTGCGAGGAATTTACGGATGGAAGAACAGGCATGGGAAGAACAGGCACAGGAAAAGCAGGCACGACGAGATCTCACTGGGTGGAGCGAAAGGAAAAAGACTTGTTGACTTCCGAAGGAGTTGTTGACGACGGCGCGATAAATCGCCGGGCGCTTCGACGAGAACGATTCAGATGTGCGGTGGCGTTCGCGGCGGTTCGCACTCGTCGTGAGATTTGCAGACTATGCACCGACCCCCCCGGTTTCGGTCCGTATCGCACACTCGAGTACATATGTCACTCGGTGGAAAGAGCCACCGCGCACGTCGGTTGCTTGGTATGGGAAGGTGACGTGGAGCGGGATTTTCGAGGAAACGGCGTGTTGTACAAAGGCGGGCGCGACCCTCGGCACGCGCTGAACCTGGACCCGCGACTCGTGGAGAAAGCGCTTGACAAACTCGGGGATGAGTTCACGCGGAGGTTACGGGTTGCAGGGGTCGACCCCACGGTTGACACGAAACGAGCCCAGGCGGTTCTCGCGGAGTTTTTCGCGGGAAACGTGTTGACGGAAACGGAGTCGGAGTCATCAGAATCGGAATGGGAGTCGGATTCGGATGACGGCAACAACCGCAAAGGGTTGTTTCTCCTGGATCCACGGGTACCCGCGCCGAAAACCGGCGGCATGGGATTCGAAGGCGTCGCTTCGGAAAAGTTTTACGAGCCCGCAAACAGCTCGCTCGCGTGTGTGTTGAACACACAAAGAGGCATTCCAATCACGTTAACGATTTTGTACTGCGGAATTGCAAGAAGAGGCGGGTTGCGGCCTTTGTTCGTGAACACGCGGGGACACTTTCTGTGCGCGCTCGTTACGGACGATCTCGAAGGGGGCGGCCGCATGTATGACGTGATTGACCCGCACAACGGCGCCAAGCCCATAGGTGACACGGTCCATCTCGACCGACACGAAACGCTTCAAGCGGAGATTCGAAACCCACGCGACGTTGTCGCGAGGGTGTTGCGCAACCTGCTTTTGATTTACACGCGAAACGTGTTCCCGACCGCCGGCGACTCCGAGGACGGTTCGTACCAGACCGAAGCGCGCCGCGTCACCACCACCGAAAGCGCGTACCAGGCGTTGGCGACGTACGGCGGCTTGATTCACGCCATGCGCGGCGTACACGATTCGCTCCAGAAAAGTCCGGCGTACGATCCCAACTTCGTTGGCGACGATTCGTACGAATACGCGGCGCGAGCAAGGCGCGAAAACATGGCGCGAAGAGCCCAAGGGCTGCATTTGCTGCGAAAGGAAATAGACGACCACGCCGGTGTTCTTGCAGTGAACGCGTCGGTTTTGGAAGCTTCAAAACACGTTTTCCCGGGAAGCGAGCACCTTACGCGGATGCTGCTGGACAATCGCAGACGCGAGGCTTTGGAAACGCGGGAACTTGACTACCGGTTAAAATACAACTGTTGAACAAACGCTGAAGGGAATGCGACAACTAGCTAGACTAACGCTTAAAATACAACGTAAGGTGTGTCGAGGGAAAATGGTGCCAGAGGTGATATAAATAAAAAATACTTCTACTACATACCTGTGAAATAAGCACTGACGAAGGTCTCGCAGTGAAGTTGACACTTTCTGCGTTAACACGCGCTCGCGTTTTTTGTTGATGAAAACAACCTCTTGTCGATTTTCACAGTCACTCGCGACCATGGCGCCCCTCTTCCGGCAGGTTTCCCGGCGTCTCGTGGCCTCGCTGTCCGTGCGTCGCGCGTGCGTCGCCGAACTCGCGGCGGTTTCCAATCGCGGTGTACCCAAGAATAACTGGCACACATCGCCAGTTAATAAATCGTCGTCGCGGTGGTCGGCGCCGGGATCGTGGTTGTCACAATCCAAATCCCAGACCCGCGGGTTCAGTGCGAGCGCGTTGATACACGCCTCAGAACAACGGACAAGCGCGGGTATCGACGGGTCCAGTATTCCGCCGACCACTAACACGACAAAGGACACCGGCACGAAACCTGTGAGCTCGACCGCAGACACGGGGGACACGCACGGCGCGATATCGACATCGCCATCGAACACATCGCCACCAAAACCACCCTCCAAGGAACCCACGAAAGGTTTCCCGTTGAAACGAACCCTCAACCCGATGCAGGACCCGAACGTGAACCCGCTGGCGGGGATGATGTTCCCGTGGGAAAGAGCCGTGCTTTCGGGTGACCGGGACACGAAACCCATGAGCGACATGACCAAGCTTTACTGGGTACTTTTCGCCCTGGCCGTCGGGTTTCTCGTGGCGAACCGAATTCGTATACATTTCGCGACGAAACAAACAAAAGACGAGCTCGCCGCCGAACTAAGCGCGAACCGATCCGCGATGCAACGCGCGTTGGAAGGGAACTCGTTCATCGGCGAAACGGACCCGTTCGAAGGCATGGAGCCGGATGAAATAGAAGCGTTTTTGAAAAAGCAAGCCCCCGACGGAGACCCGTACTCTGGGATGACCCCGGAGGAAATCAACACCTACCTCCACGAACAGCAGGAGGGAATGATTAAAGAACGGCTGTCCATGCCGAAACTGGGGAAAGGAAACGCGCATTAGCGAGTAGCGACAGTGAGATAGTTAGGTATAATAGATTCTTATATTCGTCTTACACAATACACCCCCCTTTTTAGGTTGCGCCTAGAACAAACGTTGCCATATTTAGCTCGCGCCTGGGAACAACACACCGCCTTACTCAGCCCTGTCAGGCGAGTGCGCCCGGTCCCTCTGCGTGCGTCGCGTCCGCGGTTCTCCATCCGCGTCTCGCCACGAAACCCGCAAGTCGCTCACAACCGGGAAGTGGTCGCTCGCCCAGACCCCTCCCGTGCGAGAACAGACGCACTTGAGTAGGGAACGCCTGCGTTTGCCGGTCTTGCCGGTCTTAGACTTTCCACTCGCCGCTGCCAGCGATTGCTGAGTGAACTCTTCCACCGCGTCGGCGCCAAACACTGGACATCCGTCGCGCCTCGCACTCGCCGCGAACCCACACGCGCACCGGGCCTCCCCTGAAACCCTCACGTCCTCGCTCGCGGAGTTTGTCACTACCCGCGCGCGTACCACCCTTACCCGCGGCTGTTTATCCAAACGGGAGGTATCGCGGATACCGTCGCCCCTAGCAACGTATATGTGGTCGATGTGCCGCTGGTTACCCACGGCGCCGACCGCGCGCGTGTCGGGTTCCGCTTCTGTGCCTAACCCGCCGATAGAACCGGAGAAACCGCCGCCGTGCTGTACTGCGCCGTCGGAACTTTTAGGAGGCCCGCGCGTTTTGCCGGTGTTTTTCTCGCGTTCGCCGCCGTGCGCGAACGTCAGCTGCGAGTGGTGCTTCCCGCTCTTGGCCATGATCGAGCTGATCATGCACGCCCAATCCGGGCCTCGCCAGTTGTGCCACGTCGTCCCTCTGTGGCCGCCGGATAAAACCCCGTGGTCCAACGCGTCGCCAACACTGGAACACGGGTTGTCTTCCTTGAGGGCGTCGAACACGTCGACTAAATCCCAGCGATTGTCCCAGCTTTTGTGTCCGGATGGGGGAGACCAGTCGTTCGTATCGCCGTTCGAGTTAGATTCGTCATCCGAGCTATCCACGTTAGGATCGTTAGGACCGCCGTTTCCGATCGCGGCACCGGGTGCGCTCGCTTCGTACCCCGGCTTTGTTTTCTGTGAAGCGCCGTCGCCAATGCGCGCCGCAACCGTTGGGTCGTCGAGCTTCATGTTCCGAAATATCCCAGCCCCCTCTCCCGTCAACAGGCGCCGGTGGAGCTGCGTTTTCTGCGCGTTGAAATCGCCGCCCACGACGATGTGAGTGTTACACCCGAACCACTGTTGCAGGCGCCCTTGTGCGCCATGTCGATGGAATCCACCGACGGCACGTCGCAAAAAGGTTTCCCGTCAAATCGCCTCAAGAAGTGTCGAGTGGGTGGTTCCGGCTTTTCCATTCAGTGTACGTGAATCTCCGCTCGTTGTACGCGAGTCGAGCACGGGTGATGGGTAACACGCGTACTGAACCGACGCACAATTTCCAAGCATCTCCCGCGCGCACATCAGCTCGCGGTTCATGCAGTGCGAGTCTTCCTGAAGACACAGCACGTGCGGCTTTTCGCGTTGAACAACCCGGGCGACTATCGGCACACGGGCGTGCCAGTGCCACCCCCCGTTGGCTTCGCCCGCGCCTGGCTGGCTCACGAAGCGTTTGCTAGGGTCCGGGTCGTTGTTCTTTAAGTTCCAGGTCATCACCCTTATTGATTGGAGACGCGGGGGTTGCGAAGTTCGCCCGGGCCATTCGTGTGTGGCGTTACCTATTACGGCGTTACCTGTTAAGCGTCGCACATTCTTGACACCTAGCGCGACGTTCTGCAACCTTAAGCACGTCGCCGCCACCGCGAGCGTGTTCAACATGGACAAATCAACGACGCACTTGCGTAACACGTCATCCGGCAAATCGAGCAAGCGCGTTTGTTTCGTGTTTGCTTCCGCTTCGGCTTCGGCTTCGGCGGTCGCTTTGCGTCTCCGCGTGTGTCTGCTCGCCGACGAATTCGGCGTGGACAGTTTTCGACGCTTCACGTGAGTTTCGTGATACACATCAGCATCGTCACCCTCATCCGCATCGCTGTAGTCACCGAAAAGCTCTGCATCCAGAAGTCGCGTCCCAACGTGCGTCCGGCCGACGAGACCGGGGAAGCCTTGGTGCGCGAACTCGGCAAAGTCGGTTTCGGTTAAAACAGAACGCGCGTTTCGTCGCTTCCACTTCTCCAGGGAGTGGCGCGCGATGAGAAGCTCGTGCTGAAGACATGCTGCTGACGTGCCGTACGGTATTTCGGCGGGTGCTTCGGTTTGCGTTTCGGTTTGTTCGCCGGACACGTTCGTCCGCGCGCCCGCGTTCTCCGCTGCAATCTCACCCTCCGATGGGTGTCTCGCGTACTCAAAATCTGTAAATGGTAACACGCCTTTGCCTTCCGCGCTCTGCCCGATGCTCTGCACGAACCAGTTTTCGCGGATTACGGTCGGCGCTGGGAACGTGCTGTATGCGCGACACGCGGGCGGGAGGTCCGCGATGCAAGCCTCGATGTGCGGGTGGGAAGAGAACTTGTCCACGAGCACGACGTGAGTGACGCGCGAATCTTCACTGAATCTCTGATCTTTACGCAGGTCTTTAGCCAGGACCACCTTCCCCTTGTGTGCCACGGCGAAATTGCTCCACGCGTTTATCGACGTGGGTGCGACCCGGCCGGTCTGGCTGACAAGCGCGAAGACGAGCCCGTCCAAAAACGCGGACGCGCTCGTCGAAGCGTCGTTCGAGTCGCGTGCCATCGCGAGTGGCAAAATTGTGGGCACCCTTTTCCCTTTTTTTGGAGAGGAGGGTGCCACGATTTTAGTTCACCGGCAAGCTTCCCAAAACGTTGGTCAAAGCGCGAAGTCTGATCGACGTAAACGTTTTCACTGATAGAATTCATAGGTCGCCGCGCCGTGCCGCGGCCGTTTTTGGCAAAATGGCCAAAAATGCTTAGCAAGCTCCACAACGGAAAATCTCGGCACGACCCGCCGCAAGGCACCCGGTTGGTACACCCCGACGCGCGTCTTCCGCGGTCGCGACGCGTTTCTTTTCGCGCACGACGCGATACGAGGCGCGATCGGTTCTGGAAAACCGGGTCGGTTCCTTTCGGAAGGGCTCGGGCCATGGTGAGGTACGACGAGGGTGCGTCGATTTCTCGGATTGATGAGTCGCACCAACGTTCCGGGAAACGACGCGCGTTGTTGAATGACGTCGAGTCGCGCCGCAGCGAGCGGTGCGTGAGCCTCACGAGTTCCAAACAAACACACCGAGTTAGCAGTACACATGCAACTCGAAAACCAAACAAGGCGTCTCGTGCTCGCGTGCCCGCGCTTCTGGTGTGGGTCCTGGCGTGCGTGTCTTTCCTCGGGGTGGCGGGGGGCACGCAGCCCGGGGACGACAACACCACACGTATAAGTGGCTTCCCAACGCTCACAGAGACCCCGGTCGCACCAGCGTCCACGCTGGACGAGTTAGTGTACGTCATGACGCACGACGGGTCCGTGGCGCTGGCGAGGGACGCGAGTTTGACGGACACCAGCGCGTTCGCCCGGGGCGTGTACCATGGGTACGGCGTGCAGGTTCGGAAAGATGCGCCCAGCTTAAGGGTCACCGCGGAAGCCATGACCGCCAACTCCACGTTGCGGTTCCGGTCGTTCGGGTGGAACGAAACGGTGTGGAGCTGGGTGAACTCCACGTACAACGCCACTACGAACACGTACACGAACACCACGATTCACGAAACCAGCACCGAGCTCATTACGGACGGGGCGAGTTACGAATGGCGCGGCGGTGAGTTGAACGCGACTGGGAATTCGAGTTTGCCGCGTGCGTGGCACACCGCGACGTTAGGCCTAGTGCCGGTGGAGAGGTACGACGTGACCACCGTGGAGATTGAGATCACGTCTGGCGCGTATGGTAGTGAGACGTGGGCGAGCCAGACGTACACGCTTCTGGTGACCCGGAATAACATAACCTACTCCTGTCCCGGTGCCACGAGCGCGACGCACGGGTGCGTCGCGGCGTCGCACTCCAACGTCTCGACCATTCCGTCCACGCTGATGCAGCGGCAAACTACTTCCATCGTCGTTGAGGGGTACGACAGCTCTGGCCGGAAAAGACACGTGGGGGGTGAAGCGGGGGGGATATTAGCAATCATCACGTCCGGGAGCGACACGCAGTATGCAACGATCACCGACCTAAACACGGGCAACTACGTCGTTACCTTCGCGCCGGGCAAAGCCGGTACGTACGGTTTCGGGGTGAAGTTCTGGGGCGACGGCGCGCCGTTCGCGACGCAGAGTAGTTACCAACTTCCGCAAACATTCTTCGTGAACCCGAAGCAAGCCCTTCCCATTGACTTTTACGTCACCCCGAATGTGGGTAAGGTTTCTCCTGGTGCGTCCGCGGGGGTGGTCACCGCGGGGCACGTTCTTGACTTTCTGGTCAACTCAACAGCGTTGCTGCCGAGCGATTACGAAAACGCCGCGAACGTTAACGCTGACAAACAGTATTTCGGCGCCAACGGCATTAGTGACCAAACCTGGCTCGCCACGAAGGGCGTGACGAACATTCACAACACGTACGTACCGCCAACACCTGATTCCCTTGTTATCACCAGAGACGTGTCAAAAAAAGAACGGTACTTTTGGTTTTCGGAAACCGTCGCGGGGCGGTACACCGTACGAGTCATGCTCGGGAACGACCACGTCGGCGCGAGCCCGTATAGCATTCGCGTCGCGGGCGGGCCTTCGGTTAACCACCTGGGTAGTGAAAATCAGTCCCCGAATCGATCCGGGACGGGGGTAGGCTCGATCGCGTTTGCCCTGGATGCGGATGGTGTCGGCGCGCCGAGCGATACGGAAGACCAGCTCGGGGCGTGGACGGCGGCGGCGTCGACGCACGCGGCGGGCGCGACGCTCGCGATTGACTTCGACTTGAGGGTAAGTATTTCCCACCCCCCACGTTCGCCTTCCTGATTACTGATTACTGCTCCGTGTGGAGTACTGTCGGGAAGTACGGACCCCACTCCGGGGGGACCCGTTTCCGATGCCTCGTACACGTCACGACCGACTGACACTTTCGGGGTGAATCGGGCCAGGATGCGTACGGCAACGTCGCGGAGGTTAACCACGGCGACCGCGATTTGCTTGTGAAGTTCACAAACCAGGCTTTGCACAAAACGGCCGGGTATCGGACGGTGGTCACCGCGGTGTGTACGCGGATTTTGGAATCCACGGCGGGGGGGTACGGCCACAGGGCCACCGCGAAGTTTCCGGTCGCGGGGGTGTACGGCGTCGCCGCGACGGTGCACGGGAAAACGGTGTGCGCGATGACAAACGACACCGCCGCGACGGTGTGTATGCCCGACGTGACGATTCAAACTGGCCCCGCGCACAATTCGTCGTCTTTAGTGTTGGGTACCGGCACGATTGGCTCAAGAACCGCGAATCAAACCACCGGGCTCACCGTGGTCCCGGTGGATTCCGCGGGGAACGCGTTGACCGAAACCGGCGACCACGGGTACGCGCTCTCCGTAAAGTGCGTCGTCGCGACGGCGCAGAGTTCCTCTCTCTCCGTCGGTGACGTAGTGGTCAACGCGTTGAGCGGAAGTTACGACACCACGTCCAATGACGGGACGCATGTCTTTACTGGTGTGTCGCCAATCCAAACCTCGGGGGTGTACGAGTATTCAGTCACGCAAACCACGCCCGTGGAAAACGCGGGAGTAGTCACGAAGTACAACGTCACCGTGACCCCGGCGAGCGTTTCGCTCGTGAAGTTTCTGTCCCTCACCGCGAACGCTTTAAACGAATCCGTCGTGGTCGGCGCGGACGAGTCACATACGTTCGCGGTTTATGACTCCTTCGGGAACCAGAGGTTCGATGACTTGACGAGGGACATGCGGATCACCATGTCTGCCGCCGCGGCGAACGAAAAGCCGCGAACGCTCGCGTCTTCTTCTTCCGAAAACAACTCCGGCCCGCTACGGGTAACCTTTGCGAACGGTAACTACTCGTTGGCGTACAACGTCCACACCGCGGGTGCGTATTCCGTGACAGGGGTTAGTATCGGTTCTGTTTTCGTGCCCGCCGACCAAGTGTTCAACCTGGTCGCCACAGCCGGCCGCGCGGTCGCCGCGACCACCACGGTTCTCGGGGGCGCCTCGCACGTCGCCACCGCCGGCGTCGTCCATGTCTTCCCCGTGTTCGTCGCCGACCGGTACGGCAACATTTTGAAAGCTCCCGAGGCTGGTTTGACCGTGGTCGTGCACGCCGCCATCGTGGTCCACGGGTACGACCCTGTTTGCGATGCAGGGAAGGTCACCGCGATTGTGTCGGCGGACGCGACTGGCGCGTGGAACGTTGGCACGGGCCGATACGAAGTCACCTACAAAAGCGACGTCGCCGGCGTACTTTCCATTCGCGTCTCCCTTTCGGGCGGCGGCGCCGGGGACGCGCACATGGGTGCTGTGATTGGGTCGCCCTACTTCATCGATGTCAAGCCGGCTGCCACGACCGCGGCGCAGAGCACGGTAGTGACCACTACGGCGATTGAAATCGTGGACTCCGTCGCTTCTTTTTCAATAATCGCGAGGGACGCGTTTGGCAACGAAAAACAAACGGGGGGCGATTTCTGGTTCGTGGACGTGGTGGACACCGCGGGCGGCGTCGTTTCGCCGTCCGTCGCAATTGTCGACCACGGCGACGGTTCGTATACCGCCAGCTGGACGCCAACTGTCGCTCTTTCGACCTATGAAATCAGGGTGCTGCTGTCCGGGGCGCACGTCGCTAACTCTCCCGTCGCCGTCACGACAATCGCGGCGTCGTCGGTAACTTCCTTCGCGGCGGCGAAAACCGTCGCGATCGGAACCGGTGCCGGGACCGCCGTGGCCGGGTCGTTGGCGAGGTTTGTTGTCTACGCGAATGACGCGAACGGAGCGCGGTTACATGCTGGGGGTGTCACATTCGCAGTGACCCTGACCCACTCGTCCGGGTCCACGATCACGTTCACTTCTGTCGCGAAAACTGTGTCTGGCGCGGACGGCGGCGCGTTAGTACCGGGCGAGGGCATCGTGGTGGACAACGCCGACGGTACGTACAAAGTGTTGTACGTCGTGTCGACATCCGGTTCGTACGACTTGGCCGTTACGTCAGGCGGTGTGGATATCAAGGGAACCTGGCCTGTGAGTGTCACGGCGTTTCCCGGGTCAACGTCCGCGGTGAAGTCCACGATGCAGCTCGGTACGGACCCGCACCAGTTTCCGAGCACCAGTTTAACGGGCGCGACGATCACGACCCGAATTTCCGCGCTAGACGCGACCGACAACGCTCGGTGCTACTCCGCGGACGGCGACGGGCGGGACGATTTCGCGGTGACTGTTACTAAGGACGGCGTTTCCGTCGCGAACGAGGATGTGGGTTTGACGAAGAATGAAACGAAATCACTAGGCGCGGTAGACGTCGCGGTGACGCCAAAAACGCCCGGGAATTACGTAGTTTCAGTTTCCCTCGATTCCGTCGAAATTGCCGGGTCGCCCGCCACGGTTACGGTCTCCCCGAACACCATGGACGCCGTCGTCACCGGCGCTACTTTCACCGGAAACGCGCGGTTTGGCGGCAGAGTCGGGGTATCGCGCACCGGCACGCTCACCGCCAGGGACGCGAATGGGAACAAGGTTGTTACCGGGCTATCGCACGCGACTTGCGCCACGACGCTCACGCCCGATGTCGCCGGACACACGAATTCCACCGCGGCGTGTGTGTTGACCGATTCTGCAACCGGTCTATTTACCGTGACGTTACTGACCTACGACGCCGGCACGTACACGCTGAACGTCACCATGGGCGGAGCCGTTTCCGTTTCGCGAACTGGTGTTCATTTCGTCCCGGGCCGGGCGGTCGCGCCAAGGTGCACCGCGGCGGGTACCGGGGTTGTCTCCGTGGAATCGGGCGACAATGCTTCGTTCACCGTTTCCGCGCTCGACGGGTTTGGAAACAAACGCGCGGCGGGCGGGGATTCCGTGGGAGTGGTTGTTGGGGGCGCGTCGGCGGCGTTGGCCGGCGACGTGGGCGCGAGCTATGGCAACACGGTTGATAACGCAGACGGGACGTACACGGTGACCTACGCGGCACCAAAATTCGTCGGTACGTTTGGAGTGGAAGTCACCCTGGGCGGGTCGCCGATCGCCGGGTCGCCATTTTCGGTATCCGCGCTAAGAGCGGCCACGGACGGTGCCCTTTCCTTTGTCAAGAACGCGGCTACTGAAGTCACCGGCATCGCGGGTGAGGTGAACACGTTCGTCGTGATTCCGGTGAATTTGCACGGCGCGCCGCAGCCTTTTGGGGACGCGAGCACGTCGGGGGACCGGTTTTCGGTAACAATCGCGCCCGGCGGTGACTCGTTCGGCCGGTTCACAAACGGCAGCGTCGCGCTCGCGGTTGCTGAAGCGGACGGAGGTGGATTCGCCGTGAACTGGATCGCGGACAGGGTGCTTCACGCCAGTGACGGCACCCCGGCGACGTACACAATCAACGTCACCTTGGGCGGCGTTCACGTTTTTGGGTCGCCGTTCGCCGCGCCGTTACGCGCGAACGTCGCGAGCGCCGCGAACGGAGGTACGGCCTTGCGCGTTTCCCAAATCCAGGCACACTGTTTTACCGAAGCTGGTGACTGTTGTCCATACATCGCCCAATACACGACTGACACTTTTCTTTTACAACCACAGTCACCTTCGACACCCAAGGTTCGATACTGCAGCACGCATCGATCGAATTTGGAGGCGTCACGCCGACCCAAATAACCGCCGGTACCCCCTCCCAGTTCGTGTTCCAAACAAGAGATTTCTTCAACAACGACGCGGGGTACGACCCGTTCCACCCGAACACGGTGAAAGTTTCGCTGGTCGCGACGCCCGACTCCGATTTGGCCGCGCTTTCCTTACAAGCGCCGAACCCGTACGTATTGCGCGTTTCCCAAATCCAAAGACTGTTTGACCATACTCGTACCAGAAGGGACGGTTATTACCTCTTCCGATTGTCCGCCCGTAATTACTCACTCACATTACGAAAGACTGACACTTTCGTTTCACAAGCACAGGGCGAACCGGGATTTACCGACCGGAGTGGTAAACGAAATCGAGGTCGACGTGCGAAACCTACTCGACGGAAACTTTCGGCTCGCGTTCGTTCCACGGACCGCGGGTACGTACGATTTGTGGATCCGGGTCAACGGGGTAAAGGTCGGGCCCGTTTTGGACCAGGCCGCCACACCCAACGGGCGAGGTGAACCGTCGCCGATGCGTCTCCGAATCGTCCCAACGTCCTTGTCGCCGAATCACTTCCTTGTGTTCGGCGCTGGGGTGAACTACCCCGCGTCGGTGAACAAAACGAACGTGATGCGCGTTCAAACCAGGGACAGGTTTGGGAACGACCGCGTGTGTTCTGGCGAGTTGTTAACCCTGGAAAGGCGCGTCGTTAAAGACGAGTACTCCACGATCAACACGCGCGTTACCATCGCGGGGTACGTGTTTTCCACCGACGTGTGGGTTCGCGTGGGCGAGCTGTGGGAAGAATCGTCCCGGGTGTACCCAGTGTCGCACCAAACCCTCGGATTCCAGACACACGCGGGGGTTGACGTGGACGCGACGGACGGTACTACTACCAGCGACGGGTATTCCCAAAACTACACCGCCGGGACGTACTTCCTGAACTTCACGTTCCAAGTCTCGGGTACCACGGTGGCTACGCTGCGGCTAAACCAAACAACCGAGGTCCGGGAAGGCAGCGCGAACGCGATCGTGAACCGAAACACGACGCACGTCGTGGGGAGCGTTTCTTTGAACGGGGGGGTTTCTACTTTCGAACTCGGAACGCGGCGAACCGCCGCGACGCGCGCGGTTTTCTCGGGCTACGGAACCCAAGACGGCGCCGCCGCGAGGGTTGATTTGCCCGTTGTCGTAACGCCCCTCGATGGTTACGGCAACGTGGCTATTATAACCGACCCGTCCCGGTTGAGCCTAATCGTGAGCCCGATCAGCCGAGCGAAACTGGTCAACGATGGGGCATTTACCGGACCCTCCCCCGATGGAACCTTCGTCGCGCACTGGCGCGGCGTCGCGCCCGGCGCGGTGCAGGTTTCCGTGATGCTGGACAGCGCGCACATCGTGGACGTGGACGGCGCCACGTCGCCTAAAGAAATCTCCATGTTGATAAATCCGCTGTACATGAACATTAATCCGCTATTGAGCACTGTAGCTGGACCCGCTTTGCTAGGCGGCACCGCGGGCAAACAGTCGCGATTCACAGTAAGCCTGGTCACCGACTCGGGCGCCGGGTACCCTACCTCCGCGGATTACCGGTGGGACGGGTCGTCGCCGTGCGTCGCCGGTAAGGGCGTTTCCCAATCACCACGCTCCGCCTCTGCGATCGGCCCGATTACTCGAACTGTTTACGCATACACATAACGAGAGACTGACACTTTCTTTTTCATCTCCCAGGCGACGTCGCGCTCGGGTACGTGAACGTTACCTTGGACGGCGAACCGCTTTCTGTCCACAGCAAGTACGGAAAAGTAATCGACAACTGCGACGGCACGTACCACGCGATCGTCACCCAAGTCCAGTCGGGGTACCGCACGTTTTACGTATCAATGGGGCCGGATGACGGCAACTTGAACTTCGTGGCCGGCGAGGTCCGCGGGGTGGGCGGGTTCGGCGCGAACGCGGGTTTCTACCAAGTCTTGACTTACTCTGGGCCCACCGCGGATGCGGACGTTTCCTTTGAAAGGATCGATGACCAGACGTCCGTTGGGTCAACAGGGCTCGGTTCACCCAGCGGAACCTTCCGAGTGGGTGAAACCTTGCGAGCCACGGTGTCCCCGAAAGACGCACACGGCAATTTCCAGGTACGTATTGGGGCTTTCCCAAATACGGGCGCACTGTTTGCCCATACGAGACTGACACTTTGCTTTTACAAAAACAGGATTACAAAGCCTGGAAGGAAGACGGGTTGCGAATGCGCGCGACGGTTAACCGGCTTTACGAGGTTGAGTTCGTGCTTACCCCAAAGGTGAACGCCACGACCGTACCGCACACGGTTTATTACGAAGCGCACCTCACGCCAACCGAAGCCGGGTCGTACGAGATCGTGGTTTCTTTCCACGACGAGACAGACGCGGTGGCATACGCGAGCTCTGGGACGATAACCGTCGACTTACTCGCGTCCACGGCGAGCGTCGCGACGTCGGCGGTGTCTGGCGCCGGCGTGGATTTCGCGAAAACGGGAACGGAAGCGTATTTCAGAGTCGAGCTCAATGACAAACACGGCAACTACGCCGGCGACGGGTTTTACATCGACCCAATATATGCCCTGACGCTGCCTATTCAACACCAGCTCGACGACGTGCTGGTGCCCATCATCTTGGAGGCGCGGCTCGTTCCGCACGGCCTGGTGTGGGCCGACGCGATTGTCGTGTGTGATTTTGTATACGACAATCACCAGGGCGTGTACATCGGCACGTACACCGCGACTGTCCCAGGGAGGCACGACCTGCAAGTGCTACTGCACGGCCTGCCGCTCGCGAAACCGGTTTCGTACCTAGGCACGGAAGTCGTGGTTGGCGACATGAACACCGCGAAGACGATCGCGAAGGGACCGAACCTGCGGAACGCCGGCGAGGGCGCCGAGGACGCCGCGGTTCCCGCCGTCGCGGGCGACGGCGTCGTCGTGGTTGTCGAATCCAGAGACGTACACGGCAACAGTCTGATCACGGGCGGGAGCGTTTTCGTGGTGCTGGCAAGAGCGCTAGCTGGCAGTTACGACGAGACAACCGTGCAGGCGTCGACGCTTCAACATAAAATCGTCGTCGCGGCGCCGCCCAGCGTTGACCGTGACGACGGGTTGTACGAAACCGGTTTCGTCCCAACAATCGCCGCGACCTGGTTCGTCTCCGTGACCCGAGGCGGCGTTGACGTGTACGGCTCGCCGTACCGGGTGGAGGTGTTGTCTGGACAGACGTCCGCGGAGCACTCGTTGTTAGTCTGCGGAGACGGCGCGCGCGCCCCCGGGACAACCGCGAGTAATTGCCCGCTGACGCTCCCTGGCGCCGTGGCCGGCGTAAGCGCGCCGTTCTACGCAATCGCGAAGGACGCGTTTAACAACACCAACGCTTTCGTGAAGAACCTGGGGGGGGGCGTGTTTTACTACACAGTCGTGGGGAGTGACCCGGCCATGGGGGTGAATACGTGGTCCGCGATGGACCACGTCACGTCGTCCGACCCAGGTACGTATTGCGCGTTTCCCAAATCCAGGCACACTGTTTGATGCCCTGTATGGAGTGCAGTCCGCAAGTCGTACCTCTACAAGACTAAAGACTGACTCTTTTCTTTTCAATCACCCAGCCGGTATCGGGTACTACGCCGGCGCGTTCAAAACGGACGTGGTCGGAACCGTGACGATTCGGGTCACGCTGGGCACGACGCTGGTTTCCGAACGGAACGTGACTGTCGTGCCCGGTGTGATTTCTCCTGGAAACTGTGTTGCCGTGTTCAACGCTGGAGTACCGGTCGCAGTCGCGGGGGTTACCTACCCCGTCGCGATAACCGCCGCTGATACCTTTGGCAACAATTTAGTAACGGGAGGCGAGTCCCTCTCCCTGACGCTCGCCAAGACCGGCGCGGATCCGCTTGTTTACCCGCCTCTTGATTTAGCAGTCACCGACCAGAACGACGGAACCTACACCACGTCCTTCCTTGTGACGAAATCGGGAGCGTGGGTGTTGACTCCCGCGACGCAAAGTGGAACGCAAGGCGGGTTCGTCGCCACCGCGGTCACCGTCGTGGCGGCGACCCGAGTTTTGAGCACGACCTCGGTGATCGGCGTCGGCACGTTCGCGCCCGGGCCGTTCGTAAGCGGCGTCCTCGGAGCGTTCGTGATTACGTTCCGTGATCAATACGGTAACACGCGGTACGACTCCGGAGGGCTGACGAACGGGACGTTGGCGTTGACCGTGGTGGGTGGCGACGGAACCACAACCGCGGTCGCGCACAGTAGCGCCTACCACGACGAAACCTACGCCAGCGACGTCTCACTGCGAGGGGCGTTCGTGGTGCAATTCACGCCAACCAAAACCGGGACGCTTGTTATTTCGTTCGTGGATCGCCACGGCGAGTCCCTTGTTAAGCAAACCTCGAACCGGCCGTGGACCGCGACCGTCCTTCCCGGGAACGTGGACTTGGTAAGCGCCTTTCCCACGCACCACACACCGCCTTCGCGATTGCCCATACAACACTGACCCTTTCGGCTTTTATCGTGCCAGACGAAAACCGCCTTGTTCGGCGCCGGTACCAAGAACGCGGCGGCGGGGGTTTCCAACGCGGCGCACGTTGTTTTTTTCGACGCCCTTGGGAACGAATTTTTGGACGTCACCGGTTATTCAGTCAGTGACATTTTCCTTGTCTTCTCTGCTACACCGGGCGCTGAGGCCAACGCCCCAAATGCATCGTCCCTGGCCGCGATTACGCAGACCACAAAGTACCACGGCGACGGCGTGTACACGGTTTACTACGCGCCGCCCGCGACCGGCGCTACCGGCGCGGTGACGTCGTACTACCTGCGCATCACCGCTTTTGTTGGCGGTGTTTCGGTTCCGGGAAGCGCGAGTGATGTGCTGGTCGCGCCCGCGACTTCCGCGAACGCGTTCACTACTGCTGTGCTTGACGACAGGCTGTACCAGCTGGACGTGTCCGTCCCCGTAAACGGCAACAGGTTCGTCGCCGGCGTCGCGGGTTACTTAAAAATCGAAGTCCGGGACTCCGCGGGCGCGGCGACTGGCGCGCCGTCCGCGGACTACGCGCGCATTACGTGTGTCCCTTCCAAGAACATCACCACAGGGTTGACCATGACAAGCGAAGGCCGGGTCGGGTTCGAATTCACCGCGATTCACGCCGGGTTATACGCGTGCCTACTCGAAGCGGGCGGGCCAAGCGACGCGAACTACGTCGCAATCGGCGGGAACTGGGGTAAGTATTTCCCAATCACCACATTCCGCCTCCCTGATTGCCCATACAAGACTGACATTTATTCTTTTACAACCAGGTAGCGTCGGCGACCCGGCACGAGGCGTGGTGACTCTGCAAGTCGTGCCTGGTGATTTGCGAACCGCTAGCGTCGCTGATGACACGCGGGTAACAACGCTTCCCGGGGACACGCACGCGCTCGCGTTTTACGGAACGAAACCGATTGCGTATGACGCCGGTATCGACGTCGCCAAAACAAACCTGGCGGTCGTGGCGGGAACGCGTTCGTCGCTTGTTGTGCGGTCCTTCGACAAATACGGCAACGCGGGGCGTTATGTAACCGCGACCGGCCCTGAGACGTACAAAGCGCAAATGACCGGTGTGAACCAACCGGTATTCAATTCAACCCTCCTTGATTCAAATGACGGGTCGTACGAGCTTGTTTTCGAAACCACAAAAACCGGGGTTTTCGGGGTAAGCGCAACCTTGGGCGGTTCTTTGATTGCCTCGTTGACAAACGAAACCGTGTTCGTTCAACCAGGGGAGGTGTTTCCTCCCCTCACCACGTTTACCCCTGGATTCGAAGAAGGCGGGCCCACGCCCGGAACCTCCTCCGCGGGAACCGCGATCCAATGGACCCTGCAAGCCAGGGACAGCTTCGGCAACAAACACACAAAACGCACGGGGGAGAGTTTTGCGTTGGCGGTGACGTCGCCGGTCGGTGCCGCAGCCGTCGGGTTTGACGAGCACGGGAACGGCAGTCAGTTGTTTGGATCGATTGTTGTTTACGCGGACAACGCGGATACCTCCGTGGTGGCGACGAAAACGTTCACTGTCGAGGATGATGCGTTCCGCGTTTCAACGGACACCACCGTTCCCTATGGGCAATTAGTCACGACCGGGACCTACGACATGGCGTTTACGCCGTACGTGGTCGGTTCGTACCAAGTTTCAGTCACGCACGTCGGGTCCGGCGTCCTCGCGATGGAACCGAGAACGGTCTCGGTAACCCCCGGGGTTCCGGACACGTCCTCGTTGGACATGTTCGGCGCCGGTGCGTCCGGCGGGGTCGCGGGGTTTCAATCGCAGTTCAACGCCACCGTGGAGGACGCGTTTGGTAACCAGGTCGTCGACGCCGACGCGCTACGGCACGCGTTGACGTTTGAGGTTTTCGGTTCCGTCGGCGACGGACCGCCGGCTGACGTTACCAACAACACAGGGTTGCTGTTCGCCAAAGTCGAAACAGGGGACGCTCCCGCGGTTGGTGACAGTGCCGCTTCCGCTTCCGTACGCGTTTCGTACACACTCGAGTCCGTCGGTGTGTACTGGCTCGTGCCCCGCGTCGGCGGAACTGCCGCGCACGGCGCGCCGTTCCGCCTTACAATCGCGAGGCGCCCGGCGCCCGTCCCGAGCTCGGCGACGATCGCGAACGATTTAACGCACGTCTCGGTGGTGTTCGACGTCAGCACGAACAGGGGGTTTGACAAAACTTTCGCTGAATCCTTTGCGGGTACCGCCGCTGAGTTGAAGCGCGCGAAAACCTCGTGCGTTCCCTTTTTCGACCCAGCCTCGATCGCGTCCCTCGGGGGTAACGCCTCGTTCGCGTTGGCAAACGGCGGTTCGCCGTGTGTGTGCGCGTGGAGGGACGACAAGACGCTTGTGGTTTACTTCGGAAGCAAAGCGGTTGTTGTGGCTGGCGATTCCCTGGTGTTGTTGCCTACTGGGTCTATCCAAAATTTACAGGAAAACTCGTTCACCAGCGCTGGTTCGGTGCTCGTTGCCAACCCGGCGAACCCGCAAAACCCGCTGGCCTCGATATCCGCCGCGAACGTGCTCGGTCCGTGCGACGGGGTGACTCTTGACGCCTCGGCGAGTCTCGGCGGCGGCGGCCGGCCGTTGCGTTACGAGTTCTCCGTTTCCGCGGACGTCAGCGACGGGTACGACGTGACGAAGGCGCTTGACGACGCGCACGACGCGGCGATTACGTACCAGAACTCTGGTAGCGGGGGGGGAACCGGGAGCTACCCGGTCGTGAGGCTGACGAGCGAGAACTTGGACCCGGGTGTGGTGTACACGTTCACCGCGAAAGTTACCGATTTCGTGGGAAACTCAAACACCGCCACGACTTCCGTCAACAAAACCATGTACCCGATGCCCAACACCCGGGTGTTGGGCGCTGGCGCTGGCGGTACAAGGTACGTCCGCCGAGCGGATGACGTGTACGTGGAAACGGAAATGCGCTTGCCGTCGTACAAGTGCTCGCACCTCACCAAGGCCGACGTCGGCGACGCGCTTTCGTTCCGGTGGCAGCTCGTGGAGGGCCCTGTTATTTCGGGTTCCGATTTCCCGACGGACGACTTGAAACAGCGGTACCAACTCAGTCTTGAAAAGAACGCCCTGTTCATCCCACGGCGAACTTTGCAAGCTGGCGCGACGTACGTTTGGCGGTTGCGGACGAGTTTGTCCGTAAACCCGTCCCGTTTCTACGCCGATTCAGTCGTCAAACTCGAACTGCAATCGTCGCCGATTTCGGTCGGGTTGAAATCGGGGAGTCACCGACGAATTTTCGAAAACGCACCAGTCGCGATGGAGGTAGCGCCGCACGACCCCGACGAAACCAAGGATTCCTTCGGGGTTGCGTTCCCGTTCACGATTTCCTGGACGTGCGAAAAGGAAAGTGGGGAGGTAAATGACTCAGGAAACCACGAGTTAACTCCGTGTGTTGGTTTGGCGTTGCCGGACGCTTTCCTGAACGGCGAGTCACTGGTTAATTTTCCGCCGAACGCGCTAACCCCTGGTTCCACGTACGTGTTCACGGTAACGGTCCAGAAGGAGCCGTTACACACGGGCGCCGGGCGGGTCGTTACCGAAACAATGTTTGTCACCGTGTTGCCCGCTTCAGGAAACGTGGTGGCGGGTATCTCCCCACATGGGGTGTTACCCGCGCTCACCGCGTACGGACCGGCCACGGGAACGGTTTCCGTGACCAACCGCCTCGCCATTCGCGCCGCCACGATTGGGTGCGGTGGCGGGTTTTCGTTTGTGAATTCGGATGGGACCGGGATGGTGAACGCGAGTGACGTTTTAGTTGCAACGAGCAACGCAGCGTACTACTTAGATCCAACCTCCAGCGCCACCACCTCAGCGTACACGTGCTTGGGCGTCGTCTGGTCCGTGGTGGCGGGTGACATGAACACTTCTGTTTTGATTTCGCTCGCCGAAAGCGGCGTCACCAGCGACGCCCTGACAATTGCCCCGAACTCCCTCACGCCGGGGTCGCAATACACGTTCAGGGCGACCGCGGTTGGTGCCGCGATGGCCGGTGCCACCGCGGACGTCACCGTCGTTGCGAACGCGGCGCCGAGAGGCGGGCGGCTGGTCGCCGAACAAACGGCGGACGAGCTTTTAACGGAACCGGAACAAAACGCCATGACCGCGCTTGGGTACCGCCGGTTTTCACTGCGGGCGCTGGATTTTACTGACGCCCTGGAGGATTACCCGTTGCGATACGCGTTCTTTAGTGTGGACCAGAACAACGTGCTCACGCCACTTTCCCCTGCGCAAACCTCAAACTCCCTTGACGTGCTGCTCAAGCCCGGGGACGAAACCGTGGCGGTGCGGGCGGTTGATAACAAACACGCGGTTTCAGATTCCGTGACGACGTCCGTTCAAATCGCCGCCGCGCCGCCGCCGCAACCGCCGCCGCCCGCCTCGCCGTCGCCGCCGCCGGACGGAGGCGTCGCACGGGACGGCGGTAAACGACGGTCGCTGTTACAAACTGGAGGTTCACGCGACGGTGACAAACGAAGACGATCGCTGTTACAAACTGGAGGTTCACGCGACGGTGACAAACGAAGACGATCGCTGTTACAAAATGGAGGTTCAGGCGACGGTGACAAACGAAGACGATCGCTGTTACAAAACGGAGGCTCAACCTCCGTGGACGTCGCGGTCGCGGGTTCGTTCGTGGACGGTTTCGTCGCCCCGGCCCTGGCGCTGGGCGCCGCCGCCGCCGTAGCCCGGGCGGTTTCGCTGTACTCTTTACTTTTTGTCGCCGGCGACGGAACCGAAGTCAACGGTACTTGCGTTGCCGACTCGTTACGTCCACACCACGAAGCCGCACTTGGCGCGCTCGCACACGCAACCGCCACCACCACGCACACCCCGCCCGGGCTGGAACAAGCGCTTTGCGCCGCTTCGGATTTATCAGCCGACGCGCGGAAAGTTTCGAAGGAATCTTTTCACTATTTGATTTCGATTTTGAAAACGCACATCGAACTCGAGTTTCCCACCGTGTCGGATGCCGCGCTACGGTGCGCGTTACACACCGCGTCGAACTTGATTGCGGTGGTGCGGAGTGACTGTTTTGGCAGCGGTGAGTTGAACGGGGACGAGTTGGAAGTCTTCGCGGGCGACGTGTCTTTTGCGGTGAAAACTTGGGTGCGCGAGTATTCGCGATGGGAGTTGGTTCCTGGTGCGTCGAGCTCGGTGGTTTCGGGGGTTACGATGGACACAGAGTACATCAAAATCGCCGCGCATGTCCTGGAACCTTCCCTGGCGTTCGGAGGCGGCTTCCCCCTGACCGTCGCGATCGGGAACTCCTCATCATCACAAAACGACAAACCGTACGCCTCCGCGGTTTTCGCGGCGAACGCGTCCGCGATCGGGTACCCGTTTTTACAACAGTTCGGGGTCGGGGCCGGGATGGTCACAATGACCTCCTTCGTGGACGTCCCTGCTAAACTCTTCCAGCACGGATTCGCACCAACCAACTCCTGGTTCCACGACACCAACGACCGCCTCGCGTCTGACCTTGTAACCCTGGAGATCACGCACTTTTCGGGTCAAAACGCGTCGGCTGGAGTGTTACGCGCGCTGGCGAACACGAACATAACGCTTTCGTACGACGAAACCTCGCGCACACAAGGCCGGACCGCGACGGTGCGTTACTTCGACGACGAGGTCGCGTCTATCAGCGCTGCGTTTGAGTACGAAAAAGCGGTTGACGCGGAAAACTTACTCGATGACATCGCGACGTACGACAAGGCACTCATCGTCGACCCGATTGTGGACGGCAACCGTACCTTGAATGGCACGTTTACACTAAACGCAAACGGTACGTTAATAAACGCGACGTACCCCCCCCCGCCGTCGCTGTCGCCGCCGCCGCCGGCCGCTGGGTCGCCCCCCGCGCCGCGGGAAGGCACCGGGGTGCCGCTCGGCACGGGGTGGGTTGATACCACGTTGGTTTGGCAGGTTGACCATGATACCGATGGCGTTTTCAACGATGAGAACGACGGCGGTGTCGCAAAAGCGTCCTTCCACCCCCTTCCTGGAATGAAAACAAGCTTCGCGGCGTTCATGACCAACGCGCGCGCGCCGTTTCCGCCGTCGCCGCCGCCGCCGCCGTTCCCCCCGCCGACGCCGCCGCCGCCATCACCCCCGACGCCCCCGCCGGGTCCGGCACCCAAGTCGTTCTTCCTGGAAATCATGCTCGGTTCCGCGTTCGGGTCGTTGTTAGTTTTATTCGGTGCGATTTACGTGTACGTGTCGCGGCGTGTGAACGGCGGAAAAAACGGCGCGCAACGCCGGTTCGCGATTTACGTGCAGAACAAAAAAGACACGCAGCGGTGGAAAGCGCAAACGAAACGAAAACTCGAACGCGCCGGCGCAAATGAGGCGTGGGAACTGCACAAGCGCGAACGCAACCGGCTGAAGGTAGTGGACTGGGCCAGGGGGAAGCTCGGGCTGAAGGGGAAAAAGAACAAAGTCGTTCAGTTCGGGGAACAAACGAAAATGAAACTTAAAAGGTCCGCGCCGGTGCGCGCGAATGAAGCCGGGGGAAACCTGATCTTCGGCGCCGGGCGCGGAGGGAAGGTTTTCCCGCGGTGACTTTATCGCCCGGGACGTTAAATCGCATTAGAAGTAGTTAATACTGGATGTAGCATTCAGTATACGTAGCACGTAGCGGTCCCCCGAAGTGGGTGTAGAATAGTTTGCAATCAAGCAATCAAAGAAGAAAAAGTTACCGTCTCGACGAACCTCTCGTCTCACAACGCCACTGAAAAACTGCTGATCACATTGCAGGTAGGGTTTCAATCAGCCATCAGTCAGGTTTTCCACATCGCGGTGGCACTTTTCGGGGCACTCGCGTCCCGAGGCCTGGCCCGGATTTTGTGGCCCGGATCGAGGTCGGGCGTCGATCTTCGGTAGTCAGTGGTGCGAAGGTACGCCGCGATTGATGCCCCCCGCTTCCAAAGCCGGCCCTCGTGGCGTCGTCCATCCGCGATTGGCATCGGCACGTTTTGTTTTTTTTCTGGCTCGCCTCGGTTCCACCTCTGCACCCGCATATATCGGTTAGCGCGGGACCATCCACTCCCACTCGCTTCCTCGACCTACAAGGGTGCACACACAATGCCACCATTTAATGAGCCTCGGGCGCGGGCGTTCACCCGCGCGCGAGTTCGATTCCGGTGGCTACATCTTTCAATGTTGCCAAACCTAATCTAGTGTTTTCCTTTTTCTCTCGTCGCGTCCTCGACAAATCCCTGCCGCGGAAGCAAGTTCCCTTCAGGGCTCTAACGGCCGCTAAATTGTCGTGGTGTTGGTTTTTTCACGAAAACCCAACATTCCCAAAGAGCGCGCTTTCGATCCGACACAAAACTCACTGTGCATCAGGTGGATCGAGTCGCCGCACCCGCCGCATTCGTGCGGCGAGATTCGCGAGTGGGCAAAACTCGAGTATTTTTTCAACTTCTAACGAGGTTCTTCCTTTGTAAGTGACTCCTGATATGTTATTTACCGATTTTCTGTCGTATCACTCCTCGTCGCAGGTAGCGCACATGCGTGTGTTGGCTCGGTGTGGTTTCGAAAAAGGAACGTCGCTTCAGGTGGTCGGTGGAAGAAAAGAGTCGCCGAAAAGGCGCGCCGGGCGATCTATAGCGGCACAATCAGTCATAATGATGTCCGCCTCGGAGACCGCTTCCTGCATCCCAACGGACCAGACACTGGTCAAGGAGGTGAATTTGATGCTTTGGAAGCAGCGGTACGCGGTGCTTGGTTTGGTAGACCCTAAACTAGACCCTAAAGATAAAGATGAAGAATTCCCAAAAAAAAAATCGAAAAAGATCCACCTGGTGCTCGGCAACGAAGCCGCCGACCTCGATTCGGTGGTTTGCGCGTTGGTGTATTCCGTCATGACGAGCCGTTCGTATGAGGGTCAGTCAGACAACGACGAATTAATCGCGGTTCCCGTGATTTGTATTCCGCGTGGTGATTTGGTGTTGCGCAACGAACTTGTCTGGCTTTTGAGAGAAACCGGCATCGATTGCGACGCTCTGGTGTTTCAAGACGAGCTTGATATCGGTCAGTTACAAGAATCGAACTCAGTCACGGAGGTTCATCTGGTGGACCACAACGCCTTGGCGCAGACGTCGCCGTTCCAAGGCTTTCACGATAAAATCACCACAGTCATCGACCATCACCACGACGAAAACACGTACCCGGAATCCGCGGCGACGACGATTTACCCAACGGGGTCGTGCGCGACGTTGGTTGGTGAACGGTTCGCTGATGAGTTTGCCACAAAAAATAAAGAAAAAGGCGACCCGCTGGTAGCGCTTTTGCTCAGCGCCGTGGCGATGGACACGCAGCTGTTGCAAAAAGAGGTGACACGTGTCGATATAAGAGACGAACGCATGCTCAAGAAGCTCGCGGAGTTGTTTTTTGATGAGAGGGTTTCACTTGATGATCCAGTAAGCAAGCTTTACGGAAAATTAAAGCAAAAGCGGGGAGATCAAAGCGCGTTGTCGACTCCGGATTTGCTGCGAAGGGATTACAAACAGTGGCGGGTGTCTTCTTCTCGCGGCGGCGAAAAAAACGATGACGAAAAAAACGACGATGGCGACGCTAAAACAAGTTGGACCGTCGGCGTCGCGTCCTTCGGGGTTCCGCTAGGGGAGATGGGTGGCAGTGGAGTCGGTGCGGAGACGATTAAGGCTGACTGTTTCGCCTTCGCGCTCCAACGGAACCTGGACGTTTTGGTGCTGATGAGCGCGTTCGACGATCCCAACACGAACACGTTTACGCGACAAATCGCGGCGATTGCAAATTTTAAACATAAAAACGCCGACACCGAAAAAGAAAACGTCCTCGACGCGCTCTTCGCGCGCGGCGGCGTTTTGTGGAACAGCCTCGGGGGTTTGAGTTTAGTGACAAGTGACCGGGCACTGCGCGCGTTCGGGGGTAACGCGTTCGAACAAGGCGACGCGAAAGGGTCGCGGAAAAAAGCGCAGCCCGCGCTCGCCGAGTTTTTCGAGAGATTGGAAAGTAGTTCGTAGTTAGTCTTGTGACGAAGTTAGTTCGCGAGAGGTTAGTCAATTCCCGGACAGACATGTTTTTTGCATTCTGAGACGATGGGCGTCTAGAGAAGGGGGTTTCGCATCTTTTGCGCTTTTTTTCAGGTCAAACAGCGCTCGGAGGCTCCCGGGCATCCATCCTGGTGCGCACATGGGTGATGCTCATCTCGGGAAATGGAATCCGCCAGCCCCGTTCTTTTGCATCCGGAACAATTTACTCTCATGGATTTACTCTTTTTTTTGGTGACCGCGGACCTGCCGCTTTCTATTCTTTGGCATGCGCGTAGAAGACATCGTGACGATTCCGACGAGCCCATGTACGTCTCAATCGGCGTTCGGACGGCGATGTATTTATTATGTACATGGTGCTTCGTAATGGGTGATTTGCTTTTATTGTTTTTAGTGCCTTTTTTTGTCCAGGCGCCTGATTGCACATTCTCGGAAGCCTCGAGGCACAACGACGCGCACCACGCGGACACAGAACCATCCACTTTTCCAACGCAATGGGCGGTAAGAAAGCTCGCGCGCGTGAGAAAAAGAGCGAGCGCCGCGATGCTAACGCGGCCAACACGGCTAACGCGGGCGAAGCCTTCTCCCGCCTCCCCAACCACCTGGTCGTCACTCACCTCAGAGCTGAGTATTTCGAAGATCCCGCCGATCTCGCACGGCTCCCAGCGGTGAGCCGCACGATGCGCGACCTGGTGGCAGAAACGGGGCTTCGGCTTAAGGAGCTTGATGAAAAGCGTGCCGTGGAGCTCGGATGTGTAAGCGCGGTGCAGCGCATGCAACGGCAAGGTCGCCTGTCGCGTCAAGAACTCCTTTGTCAGGCAGCGGCGAGGAGCGGACAGCTCGAGCAGTTGAAGGTGTTGCGCGCGGACGGCTGGCCGTGGGACCGGGACACGTGCTCGGCGGCGGCTTTGGGCGGGCACCTCAAGGTGTTGCGGTGGGTACGCGCGAACGGCTGCCCGTGGGACATAAGCACGTGCCATGAAGCTGCGGAGGGCGGGCACCTGAAGGTGCTACAGTGGGCGCGCGCGAACGGCTGCCCGTGGGACAAGGGAACGTGCGACTGGGCGGCGCACGGTGGGCACCTCGAACTTCTGCTGTGGGCGCGCGCGAACGGTTGCCCTTGTGACGGGAAGGAGCTGTTCTTCGCCGCTCATCAGGGCCACGAGGCGATGGTGCGGGCGCTAATCGAGTTGGGCGCGGACGTCAACCAGGCAAGGAATGAAGGCGCGACGCCGCTGTTTATCGCCGCTCACAAGGGTCACGAGGCGATTGTGCGGGCGCTGATCGAGGCGGGTGCGGACGTTAACAAGCCGTGGGGGGGTAACGTTGTGACGCCGCTGTGCTCCGCCGCTGAAAACGGCAACGAGGCGATAGTGCGAGCGCTGATGGAGTTGGGCGCGGACGTCAACAAGGCGACGGTTGACGGCGGGACGCCGCTGTACATCGCCGCTCAGAGGGTCACGAGGCGGTTGTGCGTGCACTGATCGAGTTGGGCGCGGACGTCAACAAGGCGGCAGATAACGGCGGGACGCCGCTGTTTATTGCCGCTGAAGTTGGCCACGAGGCGGTAGTGCGGGCGCTGATCGAGGCGGGTGCGCACGTCAACAAGGCGAGGGATGACGGCGGGACGCCGCTGTGCGTCGCCGCTCAAAACGGCCACGAGGCGATAGTGCGGGCGCTGATGGAGTTGGGTGCGGACATCAACAAGGCAAGGGATGACGGCGTGACGCCGCTGTACATCGGCGCTCAAAAGGGCCACGAGGCGGTAGTGCGGGCGCTGATCTAGTTGGGTGCGTGCGTCAACAAGGCGACGAATAACGGATGGACGCCGCTGTCCATAGCCGCTGGAATGGGCCACACGGCGATTGTTCAGATTCTCAACGATGCCGTATTAGTCCCGATGGCGCGTTTCTTTGTAAATACCAGACGCACGATTTTGTATACTTTAATAACTCTCGATATAATAAATCTTCGCCGTCGCCCTCCACCCTGCGCTCGTAAAACGAAAAAATCTCACAGAAAACCAACGCGAAACCAAGTGTCCTTTGTTCTCCCCAACGGTCGTTCCCAAAGTTTTTTTTCGCCAGCCTGACCAGATGCCTGGCACCACGCCCACGCCACACCTCTTGCGCGCACTCATCACGTGCGCCACAGACATACTCTTCTCGCTTCCACGCGCGGTTCGCGTGTGGTCGTGCACCGACCTGCGTCGCATTGGACGACGCGAAACAAGGACGCACGGAACACGGCACACTTCCGTTGCCCTCATTTAGCGCACTTTAGACGCGAGACCTCGGCATGGCGTCGTCCTCGCGCGCGTTCGTCGGGGTCGGGGTCGGCGCCGCCCCTGTGCCGCGCGTAAGGTCCGCGCGCGCGCTATCGTCCGCGCTGACGCGTCGCGTGTGCGTTCGCCCGAGAGCCGTCGTCGGCCTCGGGTGCCGCGCGCTAACATCCCCCACGACGCTTCGCCAGATCTCGTGTCCACGAGATTTCGCGCGTCCTCGTCGTGGCACGTTGTCCGTGACCGCCGCTGCGGTGCCCGCGGCGGCGGCGGCAGCTGCATTGGCTGCGGAGGCGGCGACCGCAACAGCGGCGTCCGCGGCGACGGCGGCGACCGCGACCGTGGTTGCGACCGGCGGGTCGTTTTGGGGATACTTCTTTTCTTTTTTGTTCGGTGGGGTTTTTTTCTCCACCGCGCTTGGCGTGGCGACTATTTTCATCAGCGTCGGGTCCGCGAACGTGGCGAAGGCGTGGCGGGTGTTCAAGTTTTTAAGCAGTCGGGTGTGGACCCTGGTGCTTGCTACAATAAAGGCGGTGAAGGTATCAATAAACAACAAGGACCAAACCTTCGCGGATACGAAGGCGGTGTTTCAAGAAGGACTGCAAAAAACAAAAAAAGAGGTTGACGAATCCCTGCGCGCGTTCAACGAAGAAAAAGACTTTTACGCCGCCGCGGTGGGTGTGCCTGGTTTGCGAACCGCGCAGTACGTGATTGACCACATGATGCCCGGGTTGTTGGCGGCTAAGTTGGAACAAAGCTTGTCACAGAGTATCGCCAACGTCAAACACCCGAATGTTAAAAGAATGATTTTGAAAACTGTCACGGCGGGCAAGGCGGCGCCCCTACTCACGGGCGCGCGTTTCTACGACGTCGGCGACGACGACATGGCCTTCGATGTCGACGTTTCCTGGGAAAGTGACATCCAGGCGGGCATGGACGTCGTCCCTGCGATGGGTCTGCTCGCGGAAGGCTTGGCGCGAGTGCCGGTGCTGATTCACGACGTGAAATTCGACGGAACGGTTCGCGTGTTGATGGCGAGGTTGTCTCGAAAAGACCCGGGGTACGGCGCCATCGTTTTGTCCTTCCCCGAACCCCCCGTCATCGCACTTGACGTGCGTGTTGGAGGCGGTCTGGAGGTGAACCGGGTGCCTTGGTTACGCAAAGCCGTGAGTGACGCGACGAAAAGCTGGATCAAGGAAGAGATGTTATGGCCGCGCCGGATGTTGATTCCGGCGGAAGCTAGTTTGAAACCGGGCGGCACGCCCGTGAACGTGCTTACCGATTCAGAGTTGAGAGCGGTGTTAACGGACGACCCGCTGTTACGCGCGGAGCGGAACCTGGTGTCCCTGAAAGAACTCGCCACTGGCGAGCTCGGGACGAAAAAAGGAAGCGGCAAGATGCGCGCGAGCGACGACTTCGGGGACGGCGATCGCAAAAAAGTGGCGAAAGCGTCCGATTTAACCTCGTCTGGCGGCGACGAAAAAGACGCCGACGCCGTCTCCGGCTCCATGGATGACGAGTTCCTGGTGGACGTGGAGATAACGGACCCGGACCACCCACGCTCTAAACCTCCCACCGGGCCGAGCACTGGCGCCAAGGTCTGGTCCTGGCTCGGGAGTACCGCGAAAGCGAGTCTTTCGAAAACCGTGGAGCTGAGCAAAGCCACGTTTGAGGGGTCCAAAAACATCGCGCGCAGCGACGACACGAAGCGCGTGCTTCAATCCGTCGCGTCCACGCCGTCCGCGGTGGGGAGCTGGTTCGAAAAAGACGCGCGGTCCTGGATCAACAACGTCGCCGCGCGCGCTACTGGGGGCACCTCGGTGGACAACGACGGGTTCCCCACCGCGAAGATGTGGGTGGATCCGCCGAGCGCGGGGGGGGAGAAGAAGAAGGAAACGTTGAAAAGCGACGAGGCGGAGGGTGCAACCGTCGCGGCCGTCGCCGCCGGTTCCAAAAAAGAAGGTAACACGCCCTCGAAGAAGAACGGCGGGAGCGCGTCGGAGGGGGGGGGGGGGGAGGGGGGGCCT